>ULWW01030735.1_pt1 | contig 41699 bp, 45 predicted proteins | sample 1960741 | NCBI WGS metagenome assembly ULWW01 (sample SAMEA4835823, study PRJEB28245) | human gut metagenome | biome: gut microbiome; material: fecal sample | place: Denmark | collected 2008
CCACCCCTGCGGCCTGTTTCCCGCTGTGGACTTTCCGGGGGCTGAAGCGGCCACAACACGTGTCAGCCGTCCAGGGGGGAGATGTACCAGCCACAAAACTTTTTGCCGCAAGCGTCAAAAACTTTTGCGTCTGCCCCCGGACAACTGCCCCGTGCCGTGGCTGTCGCTGCCCCATCGGAAAGGTCCACTGCGGGGAGAAACCCCGAAGAAGTGGACGGCAGAAGGGGCTTTCGCCCCTCCGGGGAGCAACCGGTCGGCCCGGCGACCTGATTCAGCAGAAGGAGACGTTTTCATGACAGTCAGCAGCACGATTTCCGTTTTTTGCCGCGACGGGGTGTTCCGTACCGTTTACTGCCACCTGCACGGGGAGCCGACCTGGAACGGTCGCATCCTGCATACCCACTATGCCACCGGTCAGCAGGCCGAAGCCCTGGTTGAACACGGTGATATCCGTTGCCTCGGTCCCCGTTGCGACAAACCCGCCGGGCATACGCTTCAGAACCCGGTGGACGGTGTGACGGCTTATTACGGACGTGACAGTGGTTTCCGGATGGACAGTGAGGCGCGTGAGTACCGTTCTTTCAGGGAGGCTATTGCCACTGAAAGCACTGAAGAGGTGCGCTTCCATTATGTGTTCATCGACGGCTACTGGAAGGTGATGTACCGCACGCCGGAAGGCTGGAAGATGAAAGCGCTCGCGCTGGCACTGCGTCGCTGTCCGAAATGAAAAAAGGCAGGGCGATAAACCCTGCCTCTCTCCGCCGTTACTTCCCCGCCAGGAAGAGCGGCAGTCATCAACAACATAAGGAGAAATATTTGTGAGACCATCAATTATCTTCGCAACCGCCGAGTATGTAAAGCGTCTGCGTGAAGAGTGCCTGCGGGAGAATAAACCCCTGCACCGCCATACCCGCTTCAGACGTCAGGAGCTGGCACAGGATGAGATTAACCCGGACGTCCTGGCGATGAGCGGCCATATCGCCAGACGCTGCAGTGAGCAGAAGCGGGTGCGTATCCCCGCTATGAAAGTCAGCGAATGGGGCCACCTGCTCCGCGCGCTTGAAATTGAGCGGGTCTGCCACTGATTAACCCTTGCCGTCTGCCTGTGCAGGCGGCAGGATACGTTCAGACATCTCACCAGGAGGAACCGTGAGTAAGAAGAAAAACACCACAACGCCCACGCCGCATGATGCCGCGTTCCGGTCGTTCCTGGCGAATCCCGACGTCGCCAGAGATTTTCTGGAACTGCATCTTCCTGCGGAGTACCGGCAGTTGTGCGACCTGTCCACGCTGAAGCTGGAACCCGCCACCTTTGTTGAGCCGGACCTGCATCAGTACGCCAGCGATATCCTCTGGAGCGTGAAAACCACCGGGGGTGAAGATGGCTATGTTTATACGCTCATCGAGCACCAGAGCACCGAAAATCTGTACATGCCTTTCCGCATGTTACGTTACAGTGTGGCGGCGATGCAGAGACATCTGGAGCAGCACAAAACGTTGCCACTGGTCATTCCGGTGCTGTTCTATCACGGTGAGCGCAGCCCGTACCCGTACAGCATGAACTGGCTGGACTGTTTTGAGAATCCGGCGCTTGCGGCTAAAATATACACAAAGCCGTTTCCGCTGGTTGATATCACTGTCGTTGATGACAATGAAATCATGAACCATCGCCGGATGGCCGCACTGACGCTGCTGATGAAGCATATCCGCCATCGTGACATGATGGAGCTGCTGGACAAACTCCCGCAGGTCATGGTGGAAATTTCAGACGAGCAGGTGCGTGTTCTGATTCATTACATCGTTAACGCAGGGGACTCTGTATCACCGGAATTTATGCGGGCGCTGGCTGAGCGTCTGCCGCAGCATGAGGATAAACTGATGACTATCGCAGAACGTCTTGAGCAAAAAGGTCGCCAGGAAGGCAGGATGGAAGGACGCATGGAAGGACGCATGGAAGGACGCATGGAAGGAGCGCTTGAAAAAGCCCTGGCTATTGCGTGCCAGCTTCAGAAAATGGGGATGACGCCGGAGCAGATTAAGCAGGCTACCGGACTTTCCGATGACGAACTGAAGAAAATCACTCACTGATGAGAACCACAAAGCCCGGCAAAATGCCGGGCTTTTTTGTCAGCAGGAGCAGAGCAAACAGCATGACGATTGCAGAACGTCTTATACAGAAAGGTTTCGACGAGGGTTTTAAACAAGGGGCTCTTGAAGTGGCGCGGGAAATAGCCTGCCGGCTTCGGGATATAGGCTGGCCGCCGGAACGGATTCAGGAGGTCACGGGACTTTCCGGTGAAGAACTGAAAAAGCTGTTTCCTGATGAGCAGTAGCCTGGCATTCAGCCAGGCTGTGAATCACGCTCACACATTCCCTGCCGTTTCCCCCAGTTCATTTTCCAGTCGCCTGATGATATCTGCCTTACGCATCCCCTGCATGTGAGGCAGCAGGTCACGGACTGAAAGTGCCTGGGTGGTCCTCCAGACGGTGACGTCCACCTGTTCCGCATTTTCCCAGGCGTGCCATGTTCTCTGCGTCACGCCAAATTCTCTGGCCGCTTTTTCGCGTGACCAGAGCATGCTTTTTCGCCAGATTCGCAGTTCCCAGCCGGTCATAAAACACCTTTGAAAAAGTGAAAAAACTTCACTTTATTTTATCATCACAATTGCCAAATCAGCGCGATAAATAAGTGTAAAAAAATGAAGAAATTTCACTTTTTTTTGCTTGTAAATGTCGTGCGGTTTTCTCTGTTTTCACCTGTGCGGGAGTGGTGTGCCAGTGACCACCACATGCCATTGTTGTGCCGTCGTTTTTCTTCAGTCGCGCCGTATGCGGCGCTCCCTGCACACCTTACGGTGTGTAAGGCCACTGCGCCTGATGGCGCAGCTGTCTCTGCCTGTCTGCCGCCGCACTGCGGCCTGTTCTCCGCAGACGGACTTTCCGGGGGTACATACATGACCACATCCCGTTTCAGTCGTCCAGGGGAGAGATGTACCAGCCACAAAACTTTTTGCCGCAGGCGTCAAAAACTTTTGCGTCTGCCCCCGGACAACTGCCCCGTGACGTGGTGAGCGTCCCCCGTCGGAAAGGTCCACTGCGGGGAAATCCCCGAAGACCCGGACGGCAGAAGGAGCTTCGCTCCTCCGGGAAATGACCTGGCTGACCCGGCAGTCGTGACGATGAGGAGACAATGTGATGAATCAGACTTTACCCACTGCTGACCTGAATACTGCCGGCACGACAGATGTTATTCCGTCTGTGGCTATCGACCGCATCATCGCGCAGCGTAACGAAGGTATTGCACTGTTCATGCAGGCGATGGAATGCCTGGCGACAGCGCGCAAGATTCTGCTCGATGCGTCAGGTGATATTTTTCTTTACGGGTTTGAAGACTGCGTGACTGATTCCGTTCGTCGCATGGATAAGCAGGAAGAAGCGAAAAGGAATATCACCCGTCTTGCCGACCGGAAAATCTGGGACCGCCTGATGACAGATACGGGCATGTACACCTTCATGAGTTCATGCCAGCGTGATGAGTGGAACAGCCAGCTGATGAGCGACACCTGTCCTGAAATCACCCTGGACAATGTACTGGCAACATTCCGCCATCTTAATGCCAGAAAGATGCAGACGTTTGAACAGGGGCTGATTGATGTCTACCGGAAATTGTCATGGGATTACAGAACCAATAATCCCTGCCGTCTGGGTAAGAAAATCATTATTGAAAACCTGCTGTACCGCTGGAGTAACGGGCGTGTGACGCTGGACTGCAGCGGACGGGAGGCACTGGATGACCTGGTACGTCCGTTTTATCTGCTGGAGGGGCGCAACGTTCCTGACTTCAGGAACAGCATCGGGGCGCAGTATGGTGAATTTCTCGGGAACGGCGACAATGTCGGTAAGCTGTTAGAAGGGGAATATTTTACGGTGCGTGGCTACCAGAAAGGGACCGTACACATTGTCTTTAAGCGTTCTGACCTTGTTGAAAAACTGAATGATATTATTGCACGGCATTATCCAGGTGCATTGCCGCCACGAGTCTGATTAAACAGAAAAGCCCTGGTATTTATGCCGGGGCTTTTTTTTCTGTAATCATCATAATCTCAGAACACGATGTGACATTGTCACATCAATTGTTGTTCATATCGATGCCATCTTTTCTGCCTGAATCTGTCTTTTTAGGTGCTGTTTTAGAGGAAGAACGGCGGGATGGTTTTTTCGATTCTGCTTCCCGAATAATGTCACGAAGTGCTTTCTCTCCTACTTCATACCCTGCATTTTTGAGCGTGTCACGAACATCTGCCAGTGTATAACCCTTTGTCCTTACCAGGACAATGATGTCATCACGAATGGCATCAAGAAAATCACGCAATGTTTTCCGTTGAGCGGTGAGGTCCGGCAATTCTGATAAAGCAGCTTTTGCCAGCTGGATGTCATCATCTGAGTAAAATTTTTTAGAAGCCATTGGCACTTTCTCTCCGTTTCATGTTGAAGTCTGATTTTATCATCAAAAACTGACTCCTGGCAGGGCTGCGCCCTGCCTCTGCCGTCTGCATAAGACTATGATGCACAAAAATAACAGGCTATAATGGCCTGAAAAACGGGACAGGATGTGGGAATGTCGGACCGCGCACGCGCACTCAGACATTCCCCACCTGGTCAGGGCTTTGCCCCGACACCCCGGTAAGGAGCAGACCATGAGTGAGAAGAAAACCCGAACGGGCAGTGAGAACAGGAAGAGAATTGTAAAATTCACGGCGAGATTCACGGAGGATGAGGCTGAAATCGTAAGAGAAAAAGCGGAGTCAAGTGGACAGACGGTTTCAACATTTATACGAAGCTCTTCACTGGATAAGGTGGTTAACTGCCGTACTGACGACCGTATGATTGATGAGATTATGCGTCTTGGCCGCCTTCAGAAGCATCTGTTTGTGGAGGGAAAACGCACTGGTGATAAGGAGTATGCAGAGGTTCTTGTTGCCATTACTGAATATGTCAATGCTCTGCGAAGAGACTTAATGGGACGCTGAGATAACTGCTGATGAATGCCATTATTCCGCACAAAAGACGTGACGGCAGGTCTTCCTTTGAAGACCTGATTGCGTACACGTCTGTGCGGGATGATGTGCAGGAAAATGAGCTCACAGAAGACAGCGAAATCAAGAGTGATGTCCCTCACCGCAACCGTTTCAGACGGCTTGTTGATTATGCAACACGCCTGCGTAACGAAAAATTTGTCTCCCTGATTGATGTGATGAAAGACGGCAGTCAGTGGGTAAATTTCTATGGCGTAACCTGTTTCCATAACTGCAATTCACTGGAAACAGCTGCTGAAGAGATGCAGTACAAGGCGGACAAAGCTGTTTTTTCCCGTAATGATACAGACCCCGTTTTCCACTACATTCTTTCCTGGCCTGCGCATGAAAGCCCGCGTCCTGAGCAGCTTTTTGACTGTGTGCGTCACACACTGAAATCTCTTGAACTCTCAAAACATCAGTACGTGGCTGCCGTTCATACGGACACGGATAATCTGCATGTGCATGTTGCCGTGAATCGTGTACATCCTGAAACTGGTTATATTAACTGGCTTTCCTGGAGCCAGGAAAAACTCAGCCGTGCATGTCGTGAACTTGAACTTAAGCACGGATTCGCGCCGGATAATGGCTGCTTTGTGCATGCACCCGGCAACCGTATTGTGCGCAAAACAGCACTGGTACGTGAGCGCCGTAATGCCTGGCGACGCGGGAAAAAGCAGACGTTCAGGGAATATATTGCGCAGATGTCGATTGCCGGGCTGCGTGAAGAACCCGCACAAGACTGGTTATCTTTGCATAAACGGCTGGCCAGTGATGGTCTGTATATCACGATGCAGGAAGGGGAACTGGTGGTGAAGGATGGCTGGGACAGAGCGCGGGAAGGTGTTGCACTCAGTTCGTTCGGACCGTCATGGACAGCTGAAAAACTGGGGCGGAAACTGGGGGAATATCAGCCTGTACCGACAGATATTTTCAGTCAGGTGGGGACACCCGGTCGTTATGATCCGGAAGCCATAAACGTTGATATCCGGCCGGAAAAAGTGGCAGAAACGGAGAGTCTGAAACAGTATGCCTGCCGTCATTTTGCCGAACGCTTACCGGAAATGGCGAGAAATGGTGAGCTGGAAAGTTGCCTGGATGTGCACAGAACTCTGGCAAAGGCTGGATTATGGATGGGGATCCAGCACGGGCATCTGGTACTGCATGATGGATTTGATAAACAACAGACACCAGTACGTGCAGACAGTGTGTGGCCGTTAATGACGCTGGATTATATGCAGGATCTGGATGGTGGATGGCAGCCTGTACCGAAGGATATTTTTACTCAGGTTATACCCGGAGAACGATTCCGGGGACGTAATCTTGGTACTCAGGCTGTCAGTGATTACGAATGGTATCGTATGCGGATGGGGACAGGTCCACAGGGAGCAATAAAGCGCGAACTGTTTTCTGATAAGGAAAGTCTGTGGGGGTACACGACTGTTCAGTGTGAGTCGTTGATTGAAGATATGATCGCGGGCGGGAATTTCAGCTGGCAGGCGTGCCATGAGATGTTTGCGCGTAAAGGGCTTATGTTGCAGAAACAGCATCATGGTCTTGTGATTGTGGATGCGTTTAATCATGAGCTCACACCAGTGAAGGCCAGCAGTATCCACCCGGATTTGACGTTATCCAGGGCTGAGCCGCAGGCAGGGCCATTTGAGATTGCAGGTGCAGATATATTTGAACGGGTGAAGCCTGAATGTCGCTACAATCCGGAACTTGCTGCCAGCGATGAAGTGGAGCCCGGCTTCCGGCGCGATCCTGTACTGCGTCGTGAACGCCGTGAAGCCCGTGCAGCTGCGCGGGAAGATTTGCGCGCGCGTTATCTTGCATGGAAGGAGCACTGGCGTAAACCCGACTTACGTTACGGAGAACGGTTACGGGAAATTCATGCTGCCTGCCGTCGGCGCAAGGCGTATATCCGTGTGCAGTTCCGGGATCCACAATTGCGTAAGCTGCATTACCATATTGCGGAAGTGCAGCGTATGCAGGCGCTGATCAGGCTGAAGGAGAGTGTGAAGGAAGAGCGGTTGTCACTGATTGCGGAGGGTAAGTGGTATCCTTTGTCCTACCGGCAGTGGGTGGAGCAACAGGCGGTACAGGGAGACAGAGCTGCATTATCACAGTTACGTGGCTGGGATTATCGTGATCGTCGCAAAGACAAGCGACGAACAACGAATGCCGACCGCTGCGTGATTCTCTGTGAACCGGGAGGAACTCCACTTTATGAAGACACTGGCGTTCTCGAAGCCCGTCTGCAGAAAGATGGCAGTGTGCGTTTTCGTGATCGGAGGAATGGCGAGTTAGTCTGTGTGGATTATGGGGACCGTGTGGTGTTCTACCATCATCAGGACAGAAATGAACTGGTGGATAAGCTGAATCTGATTGCTCCTGTATTGTTTGATCGTGAGCCAGGAATGGGTTTTGAACCGGAAGGCTCATATCAACAGTTTAATGATGTATTTGCGGAAATGGTGGCCTGGCATAATGCAGCTGGAATAACCGGAAATGGACACTTTGTAATCAGCCGCCCGGATGTGGATTTACATCGTCAGCGTAGTGAACAGTACTACCACGAATATATCAGGCAACAGAAAAGCATATCCGGGGGGCATGGCGCATCTTATGCTCCAGTTCAGGATAATGAGTGGACGCCACCATCACCTGGAATGTAGGGATGAGGAGTGGATATTAAAAATCTTAACTTGTATTAGTTAAGATTTTCTTTGCTCTGACAGAGCTATGGTACTGAGATCTATATGGATTGAGGAGCAATATATGGGGGTAAAGAAAATCGTTATGCTGGCTATTTTAGTCAGCTTTGTGGCGGGATGTGCGCCATTACATCCTTCAAATTGCCATAAAACTACAGCCCTGGGTAGTTGCAGTTCAGGACGTTGGGATGATCAGGATGAATGGGGGGAGCAGGCACGGGGAATCAGGGATGCAATTAATGCTAAACTTGATGATCCGCAAAAATGGAAAAGGAAAAAATGCAGGTTGCATATGGAATTCTCCCGGGATGGCACGGCGTTAAAAATATCAACCAGTAATGGCGATAAAGCCTATTGCGAAGCGATAAAGTCAGCAGCCCATAAAGCTAAATTCCCGGCCTTCAACAATCCGGAAGTTTATAGAGATTTTCAAAAATCCGGCTTTGACATGCGCGGTTAGCTCCACGACATATCTGTAGGGCTAACAGAAGACTGTCAGGTTGGCTGATTACTACACTGGAACCTGAGGTACTTTGCCTCAGGTTATGTTGACATACTCAAAAATAGATTCTTACATTATCCCGGTAACGGCGTCCTTCATCGGCCTGCCAGTTACCATCAATGGTATTGGTACCCTCGTTCTTTCTGTCTGTGATGTTAATAAGGGCAAAATTAATCAGCATGTCTGGCAGGATCTGGGAATTCATATCAATATCCATAGAAGTGAATCTATTAAGAACGTGGGGAACCCTGGCACCATTTTTTGTGCTGCCCATATTTGTTTTCATGTATAATTCATAATCAAAGCGTTCATCCTGATTTAGCTTAACTGAGTAAAATCAGTAGATTATGATTTTATCAGTGTTGTGACTTTATTTATTATGGGGAGCTTACCCAGTATTTCGAAATTATCGGGAGAACACTTGTACCATCTGTTTGAGCCTGCAAGTATTTCTCTGTCCCATCGTCTGACCCTCTCCCCGTTTCTGAGTATGCATATCATATAGTTTTCGGGCACCATCAGTATCCGGGCTGCCAGAAGACTATTTTTAAACGTCAGGGAAGTGATATTGATATCTTCTCCGGAATTTTTACGATAAATAACAGACCATGAGTTTGTTTCCGGGCTACTAATACACATTTATTGTACCTCTGATGATGGATTGAAATCCTGAATCCTCCGCTTACTATGGTGAGCGGAGGAGATTAATAATCGCGTAAAGGTTGTTATTAAGGTTGTTATTAAAATCAGCCATACAGGTGTTATCAGAATCTTTTTTTACGACTCTCTTGTTTTCCACCTGATGGTGTCTGAGCGACATTTTTTTTATGGGGCGGGGATGCAGTTAGATCCGGTACAGGTAACAGCATCTCCAGGGGGAGCAGAGTATTCAGAATCGCCTTCACTGAAGGTATATCTTCAGGACCGGAGTGTTCCTCTTCAGGACGATTCAGTGTGATATAACATACCCGGCGTTCTTCCCTGGTTGTGTTATTGATAGTGTGCACAGCCTTTTTCCACAGTTCGTTTGCCCGGGATTCGATATCTGTATCATATTGCGGAAGCAGATCCAGTGATGTCTGCGCTGTTGCCAACCGGCGCTGGAATGTATCAATGATACGGTAAGGCTCTGTACGGTTTTTACGACGTTTACGGGATGGTTTTGCTGTCAGTACACCGATGATGCTGCTGACATGCTCCGGTGTGGGGAGCCTGCGCTGCACTGTCCTGGGGACGAGACGGCGGAGACGCTCCAGCCGGGGGGCTTCAACGGAAATATAGCGGTTGATGACCACCGGATCACTGTCGCAACTTTTCTCGCTGTCCGGAATATACACAGAGGCTGACGGCACCACATCCCCCTGGAAAACGGTAAAGAATTCACCGGCATTCAGTCTGATCAAATCCTGCACGTCGATTTTGCTTTCCATCTGGATGGTGATCTGGTTACCGTCCACCCAGGACTCACCCATCACACCATCGTGGCGCTGCAGGCTGCCCATTCTGGCCCGAGCCTCTTCACCGGCGGCATTTTTCACCGTTCTTGCCGTTTTGTCGTCACTGACAATGCGTCCGGCGAATTTGGTGCCGGCGTTCTGCATCAGTGTGGCGGTGTTGGTGGCGGAGGTCTGCCCTTCAATTCGCTCCTGATCCTGCGCCATCATTATCAGGGAAAACTCCAGTGAACGTACCTGGGTGGCCTCCACAGCAATGCGGTCTGTGTAGTAGGCACCGACTTCGTCAAGGATACAGATATAGGGGAAGCTGCCTTTGTATTTTTTGACTTCCAGGGTCTGTGCATCTGTGCCTTCCAGGCGGTAGCCCAGGTCACGGGCGAGGATCATGCTCTGCTGGGTGACGAACATACGACCGAGTGCCGACGTGGTATGGGCCGATGTGTCCAGTGCAGGGATCATCACAATCAGAATGCGGTCGCTGTGAATACTGTCGCGAATATCGATGTCGCCGGCATCTGCCGCAAAGACGTCCCCGAAGGTTTCGGCAAAGGTTGTGAACGTTTCCGAGAACTGACCGGAGAGATAAGCATGCTGTTTACGGGGCTCCTCAGTCCATGCTGACGGCGTTCTCACCAGTGACATATCGAATCCCGGAACGTCCTGCAGGTAATTTCTCAGTGGTGCGATGGCTTCTTCCGGCCACTGGTCATCAAGCCCACGGCAATAGAGTTTTGCCATACCTTCCAGCGTCATATGCTCCCGTAACATCTGCAGGGACATGGTTTTTCTTTCCCGGACGCACCAGAATTTTGTGCCAAAGACCAGGGCTTTGTTCATGGCTATCGCCCGTGACTGCCATTCTCCCCCCTGAACGTTCTGGGGAAGCATGGACTGCATGGTTTCGGCGGTGAAGGCTTCTGTGCTGAATGCGAACGGGTTCCAGGTGTTTGACTGTGGGCGGGATTTTTCGCCGCTCTGAATGATTTCACTGCGGGATTTTCCGCCGTTCATGAAGTTGATGACCTCGATATCATCCTCCCGGCCAAAACGTCGGGAGAGATACCAGATTGTCCTCGTGGTATCGTTCTGTGCCTTTCCGTCAACAAAGGTAAAGCCTCTTCCCCAGCTGAGCGGGTTGAGCAGCCAGGCAAAGGTGGTTTCTGTTTTACCGCCACCGGTGGTGGCAAAAAACATGACATGCCGGGTGAGGTCATCCATGCTCAGCCAGAGCTCACGACCGATATCATTGATACGGCGGTAACCGACATAAAAAATCCCCCGTGCGGGGGATGTTTCATCTGCTTCATACTGAAACAGGGTGGGCCAGAAGCTGAAGAGGCTTCGCCTGACCTTTCTGTCCTGGGAGGGGTCATCAAGGCTGAGCGTCATGGGCATACGCAGGGGGCATCGCCAGCGTTGCAGCGTGAATATCACGGAGGTGACCAGGGTGAACAGCAGACAGACAGGAAGGGCCAGTGGCCATATCAGGGCCGTAATGATACTGCCGGCCAGACACAGACCAATGATGTTCAGGTTGTGCAGTGCATTCCACAGCGGGTTTCCCCAGGCCGTGCGGTGTATGAGGTCAGGATTAACGTGATGCTGGCTCATTGTGATTATCCTCGGTATCTGTGGCTTTCAGGAACAGGCTGACGGTAGTGGCGTCTTTCAGGATGCCGGACGGCAGGTGCCAGCCGGTATCGGATAACACCCATGGGGTACCGCCAAAACCGAACTGGCGGAAAGCCTGGTTATTGACATCGATGGCAGCACGAGCAGCGGTCAGACACTTTTCATCCGGTGCAGCCGGTGCATCGCCGGTGGGTGCCATACCACCGTCTGCGGAATACAGCTGATGCCATCCGGTCGCCCGTTTTTGTGCGTCCGGTTCACACAGCAGTGGCGCAGTCCGGTTTGTGCTGGCCTCTCCGCCGATTACGGAGACCGGATAAATCACCACGCTGAATTCCCGGGCCAGTTGCTTAAGCGCGGGCTCCAGAAGACGGCAGTTGATGCATGCGGGGTCAAGGAAGGCGTAGAGTGTGCGTTCATGACCAGTGGAGAGATTAATGGTGAACATACCCCGGTCCGCGTTGCGTTTAAGTACAGTGGCCAGATTACGGCGGGCTTCAGCGACCAGAGTATTTTTGTCTGCTGTTATCGCCGGGGTAGCGGATGTCTCCTGCATTTCCTGTGGTGCCGGGTGAACGATTTCATTTTTCGTCTCTGACGGGGCTACTGACCGGACAATTTCCTTGTCGATGTGTAATGGTGCTGTTTCTGTTACGGATTCTGTGACAGGTACCCTGAGAGGGGAATCGCTGTCCGGTTTCAGTAAAATATATCCGGCTGTTACCGCTGTCAGAAGTGCCAGCACTAATCCTGCACCGTATATCAGCCCTCTCATGAAGCTGGTTTTCCGGGCAGGAAGTTCTGCATATGCCGCGCTCAGACAGCTGTCAATCGCGGAGAGCATTCTGCCGATGTGATGTCCGGGAGGTTCAGTATCAACGGTATCAACAAGCAGTGTTTCGGTTATTTCACGAAAAGGGGTGCTGAAGGACAGGTGCATCAGCCTGTTATTACGGTTAATCAGTGCGCCCAGTTCTGTAACCGGCAGGATGGCAATAACCTCCTGACCACCGTCAGGGTACAGGGCGGTCAGGGACAGGTGTTTATTGTTCAGTGTTGCAGTGTAGCGGATGGTCATTGTGCTTTTTCCTTGTCGGCGGGATGCCGGGTTTCAGTGGTTTCAGTGGTTTCGGTGGTTTCACCAGTATCTGAGCCTTCATCGTTATCATGGCGGCGTGGTATCACGTCATCCGTGAGTGACCAGCGGGTCCTTATCTGACGTCTGCGATCGCGGTCTGGCTGAGGTTCGTCCCATATCAACCCCAGTCTCAGCATGTCCTGCCGCAGCCCTTCAATGGCTTCTTCCACACAGGGTTCCGGGCAGGGCAGGCCGAGACGACACGCTTCATTTTCTGCCCGGGCAACGGCCACCACGCCGGCCCCTTCGATGAAGCCTTTTGTGGTGTTTGCCCGGTGAAGGGCATAGAAGAGCGTCCGGTCAACGCCCTTGAGCCACAGCCAGTTCGGAGGCGTCAGGCGCAAATCATGTGCGTAAAGCCAGACCAGACCGCTGCGAACGTAACGGTGCTGCCTGAGCCACTTTTGTGCGCCTTCTGTTTTGATGACCCGGATAAAGGCGTTTCTGGCCAGTGAATACACCGGCGTGCTGAAACGCCCCTGGTCCCGTTTACTTTTGAGCCTGCAGGAGAGATTGAGGTTGTTCATCAGGGCTACCGCTGCTTTCCGGTCACCGAGGAAGAACTGCAGGCCAAAGATGGCAAAGAGCGCTTTTTCATGTGGGGCCATGTCTTTCCAGCTGGTCAGTGGTTGCCCCAGTTGCGCCATGAAGCACTGGCGTGTGGACGCAACATCGAGCTGCATGTTGCGGATAAGGTTGTTCTGCTCCACAAAGGCTTCGGGGGTTAGTGCGACACGGCGCTCGGGACGTTTTTGTCCGTGGAAGAGTCTGTTGTTGTCTCCATCAGCCAGAACGGGGGCGATCGCCGGTGACAGAGCTGAAAAAATATGGGGCAGTGTGTGGATATTCAGTGGCCTGCGGGTAAAACGGGGCTGGGCCGGATGGTGAAACCACATCCACAGAAAGCCGAATGTCATGGGAAGCAGAATCAACCAGAGGATCCCCACTGTCCGGGACATAACATCCAGCCACTGGCTGAAAGTGATGGTTGCCGCGTTGTTAGCAGTGATGGCCAGCAGGTTGTAACGGGGGGCGGCAAAGTTGTGAAAGGGCCCCCAGTCAATCATGCCCCACAGTGTGTGCAGGATCAGGCAGGAGGCGAAGACGATTTCAGGTAAAAAGCGCCAGATGATAATCGCAAAGAGCAGGCATATGGCACCGACGATATACCATATAGCCATTGGATCTTCGGCGGCAGACGTCTGTTGGTAAGACACGGGGATTCCTCCATCGATAAATAGATAAATTTCGGGATGAGGCTGAGTGGAATTAATGCGAACAATCGCCGGTAATGACCGGGCAGGGATGAAATAACCAGGGTATTTTCACAGGAACAGCAGAAGGCAGTGAGAGACAGGCACAAAAAAACCGACTGGTGAGGTCGGTTTTTTTGCGATTCCGGGGCGGAGTTGGTGACTCTGACCGAAAGGGAAATCACTCTACATCTAACACCATCATAGTAGGCTGCGCTTCTCTTTTTTGCAATCAGAAAAATGACTATAATCGCTCCGTTAGCTCTGTCTGGTGATGCTTCTGCCGTGATCTCCAATGGGACGATGAACGCGAGATTTTAAGTCCTGGCTGATCGAACAGGTGGTGCTGTGTTCAGTGCTCTGGCTGGAGAGAAATCACTTTACATCTAACAATGAAAGAGCTGTTGTGACAGGCAATGTAAGAGTAAACAACAGTGATTTCCTCCATTGACGGAGAAACGGATGATTAACCTGTTAATCATCGTTCTCAGGGCAGTTGTTGCTGTGGTCAATGCAGTGATAGCTCTTCTGGAACTGATCCGGGAACTTATTGACTGATAATCCCGGAAACGTACTTAAGGGCAGAGGGGCACCGCCTTCTGCCCTTTAATAAACAGGATATTATTACCCCCACAGGACTGCCAGTATCAAAAATGCACCTGCAGTAAGCATGGCAAGTTTTTCCCATATCATGGGATTGTCATCCCTCTTTTGTTTTCTTTTTCTCATATAAATGATGGTGTTTACTCAGACGGAAGAGTCTTTCGTCTGTGTCTGTATGTCTGATTATTTTGCTCATTTGATTACGCATCAGAATGCGCTTAGCACAGAAGTTGATTTTAGCGGTTGCCAGGTTTTTATTAATAGTCAGCGTGGCGGCATGATATGCATGCCGCCACAATATTAACGCCCGGGCATAATCATGATGTACTGTCGACTCTTCCGCGGCTTTTGCCAGCTGAGACCAGGACATTCGGTGCAGATCAGCTTGTATAAGGTCCGGGGATGTCATAGCGGACTCCGGTTGCGCATGTCTTGTTTATTCTCCGGCGGGGACGCAGACGCCACGGAGAGCAAATTCCCCCACGTTTTCTTTTTTCAGCGCGGTGAAGGCATCCCGACAGGCTTTTTCAGTACGGAACGCCTGACTGTGAACAGCCAGTGTGGGTTGCCGGGCATCGCCGGAGGAGACATTAAAGGGGGATGAGAGCCAGAAAATCAGGATCCACATAGAACAGCCTTATTATTTTGTGCGTTTGTATTTTTCCAGGATGCCGATAGCCTGCAGGGGGGCTTCGTGGATTTCACGAATACATTCTGCATCATGGATATTTTCTCTGTACCGGGTTCGTTCCAGCAGTATGTGGTGCATATGGAGCATTCTGGCCAGTGCGGCGCTGAGTTCATTTATATGGTGTTCCCGGAAAACGGGACCGTCATGCATACGGCACAGGGGGATCACTTCCACATCGTCACAATGTGCCCGCAGCCATTCTTTTGTGACGGCTGCGTCATCGGTGTAAAACCATGTGCCGGGTGTACCGTTCGCCAGAAACCGGATTTTCCATGCCTCGGGGGGCGGAGGCGTCTGTCTGCCATCATTCATAGGGGTTATCTCATTCTATGGGCTGAATGCTGCTCAGAATCAGCCTGCTGAGACTGTCAGGGCTGCCGCAGCGGCGACCGGTCGTTTTGCTGTAGCATTCCCGGTGCGTGTGGCACCAGGCAGTGGGTGTTTCATGAAGACGAACGCGCCGCGTTTGTTCTTTGTGGATAAGGAGTCCGGTGTGAGTTTTGATGTTTTTCATGTGCTTTCCGTTTCTTTCCCGGTGACAGCTGTGCCACACATGACGGGGGAATGTAACCTTCGCTATCTTACTGAAAATGTGCCATTTGCAGGAACCGGCGGTCAATCCTGTATGCAGGATTTGTATCACAGTTCCGGATGAGAGGAAGACGTGTGCGACCGTAAAAAAGCCGGCATTACTGCCAGCTTTAACCATCGCAGTTAAGTAAACCAGTCGACAGACATCCCGGAAATGTCTCTCAGACATATCAGGGCGGCAGGCACTGAGCGTAAAGGGCCCGCAGGCCCTTTTGAATACGGAGTATCAGAACGAGTAACGGAAGTTAGCGTTGACTGCATTATCAACGTTGTACTTACCAAAGGCGGATTTCTCAAACTCCAGTCCAAAGCGGACGTTATCCCTGATTTCTGCATTCAGGCCAACGGACATCAGCATACGGCTGTCCTTTTCACCTTTGATGCGTTTTTCACCAGATGCATCCCGCAATACGGTTTCGCCGTTAGCCAGCAGGTCGAACTGGTAGCCCAGACCGGCACGGGCTGTCACTTTCCAGTCCTTACCAGAGAAGGATTTACCCACATCCACACCAGTTCGGCCAATCAGCGGATTGTAGTCCTTGTCCTTCATGGACAGATGCATTCCCTGGTCCTTCCATGCAAACTGTTTACCGGATACAGAACCGTAAACCAGCTCAGCCTGTGGCTCAATCCAGGCATCCTCAGTGACATGATAGCGGTAGCCCGCTTCTGCACCGGCATACCATGAATGCGTGCTGTAATCACGGGTTCCGAGTCCGGCAAAGGTTGCAGTGTACTCATTATCATGGTGAACATACTTGCCAATCAGGTCGATATAGGCACCGGAATCAAACATGGCGGAAGCATACAGGCCAGCCCCCACAGACTTCGTTTTACCACTGAAAACATCGGCGGAGGCACTGCTGTCAGTGTGTGTGACAGTGAAACCGGTAAACAAATCCAGTCCGTCCAGCTCATGTTTTTTGTCGACCCCGACCTGAACGTGCGTGTAGTTGTCACTGAAACCACCACTGGCAGAGCCAGTACCGCTCATGATGCGTGCCCATGCACCGGCTTCGCCGTTGATGTCACGCAGGTCACCCATACGTTTGTTCAGGTTGTTGACCTCGTTCAGAAACGCTTTATAGTCAACAGAGAACAGGGCGGCGGCATTCCGGGTTGCTTCCTTGTTTGCAACCGTGTTATAGCCTGTCAGTGACCATGTTATTTTGTCATCGGTTTCCCGGGTTGTAATGACCGGCGTTACATTACTGAAACCTATCGCCTGTTCACTTCCTTTAAAGACATCTTTACTGCTGTTCCCCGGTGCACTCACCAGTTCAATATCCAGTTTTTCTCCGGAGGGTTTGTTCAGAAAATCAACCAACAGAATATTGTCCTTACCTGACAGCTTTTTGTTTACTACCAGCTTATCCGCATTTTTCAGGTCCGTACGCATGGCATACGCAGTGCCATTCGTCGTCAGCTCATCAACCGTCAGTGTATGGAATGCTTTATTCGCTGCACTTCCTGTAAAATATGTCATGCTTCCGGTATTTTTTAACGAGCGAAGTGAGGAGTCTCCTGTCAGTTGCCACCAGGTATTGTTCACAGTGGCAGATGCAGACGGGGCATGAATTGCACCGCGGTATGCCGTATTAAAACCACTCAGTAATCCTACCGCGAGTCCCCGGGATGCCTTCTCAGACAATATGCCCTCTTTACCTGATTCAGTTCCGAAGCTGATTGTGGCCTGTTTATCAGAAATAATATCACCAACAACAGATGCCTGGTCTCTGGCTTTCAGTACTGATGAATCAGACATCAGTTTAAATCCGCCATCAGCCATATTGATGGTCGGTAAAAAAGCAGCATCATCTGAATTCACTGGTGTACCGGTAAGCAGAAGGGAAGCGTCACCAATATCAATGCTTCCACTTGTAAACAGCCCTCCCTGAGCGGTCAGCGCACCTCCTTTATGAATATTCAGGGAGCTGTTTATAAATGACGATGCATCTGAGAACAGGACTGAAGATGAAGAAACATTGATATGACTGTCTTCAGACGTAACCCCGCCACGAAAATTATCGCGGATATCCAGTGCTGATTTTTGCTCCAGAGTGATATGCCCTGTATAGGAGGATGTTCCTGCGGCAGCAGATTTCCCTTCAACACTGATGACATCATTACCTGTTCCGTCATTTTTATCAGTAAAGACTGTATCTCCGCCGATAATAACAGTGCTCTGGTTAACGGCCCTGATATTCCCGTTCATAAATGCATTACGGGACAGACTGAAGTCCGCATTATTAAGATTCAGATTGTTGAGTGAGAACTCCCTGTTCTCCCAGTCACTCTGCGATGCAGAAACAGTTTGCCCTGCATGAATAACCGGGTGTCCCTGGAAGATAAGAGCACCGTCCTGTTTTGACATATCTCCTGATATACTGACAGAACCATCAAGCGTTAAAATATCATTGCCTGTAAGCTCCGGAATGACAATATCCATATTCCCCAGGAGCTTACCGTGATAAAGATATGAAGCCTGTGCACTTGATGTCAGTTTATTATTCTTTGCCATATCAACGGCCTGATTCAGGTCTGTTCCTGCAAATTGCCATTCGCTGGTGTTTTTCAGTGACCCCATCAGCACACTGCCAAATTTGGGCTTTTTCAGCAGATAATACTGTGTCGGACCGTAAAAAGTTGTTTTATACAAATCTCCGGCTGTCCCGTGTCCCCCCTGAAAGATGGCGTTCATATCTAACGCCTTCACGCTTACAGCTATTTCATCTTTTTTCAATGGTGACAGATTTAAAGTCAATAATGACTTGTCTGTGCTGCTGTTAATAATTGCAGCCCCATAATCAACAGCCTGTAAGCGGGAGAACTCTGTGTTTTTTCCGTTTATATCTAAATATCCACCCCGGAATCCCCAGGAAACATTATCAGGTATAATCTGATTATCTCCTGAGAGTTTAACACGCGAGTTTCCCCCACTGATGTTAATGGAAGAAAAAGCCGTTGAATCGTTGTTTTTCGCTTTTTGTTCAAGGATTACAGTACCAGCCCCAATCTTCAGTCCCCCTTCATTTTTCCCTGTGCCATTAATAATAAGCGTTCCATCCCCAACTTTATGAAGGTCATCTCCGGAAACCCCGTTTATACCCCATTTTACAGTTGTACCATAATTGACAATAATGCCTCCTCCGGACCATGAACTGTCATTGCTCGTTGTTACTGTATAATCATCAGCAAACTGAAGATATCCGGCCCCCTGATTAACATTATCTTTTAAATCAATAATGCCATTTTCGCCTGTAAAATAAAGATTTTTACCTGCATTCAGATTACCATTCAGGTTACCATGCATCACAAACTGTTGGTCATCCTGCTGAATACGGCCCACGCCTTTGGCTGCATCATATGTCCATGACATATGTTCTTTACTGTTTTTATTAAATGAAATAATGGGATCGAAATCGGCTGTAATAATATTTTTAATATAATCTTCAGGTAATAACAACCAGTTGTTTTTTTGGCCATTAACACCATTATTATGCAGGGTGACTCCAGCCAGAGACCATTTTTCACTGAGAGAATCATAAGCAAATAATGGCGACCCGCTGTCACCCATCTGCCCATAACTGGCTAATGGTCCCTGTGATTTATTATAGGTGTCACCTGGAGAGCTTGATATTAAATTATTTCCTGAATACCATGGGGTGCCTACTGTTCCACCAGTTAAAAATGTTCCCGGGATATGAGTCTGTTTACCTGAGCGTTCTTTAATATACTGTGTGCCAGCGCCTGCTCTGTAAAAAGCAGTATACTGTGACGAATCACTAAGTTGTCCGGATATATTTATATCAGCAGGTGCAGCCTCTGTGATGAGTTTGCTGAACCGATGCAGAGAAAAATCAAGGCCCGAATGTTTGTTGTTCTTTACTACAGTATAATTATTTTTATCATAGCCAAAACTGGCATTGTTTACATCACCAAGGCCTCCGTGTTTTGCTGATACACCATATCCCTGCGACAACAGGGTCAGTGAGCCCCGCCGAGACACGCTGCTGAAGTCAATCATTGGCACATCAAGCGTACCAACTGCATTTCCATTTTTGTCTTTTATTTCAATTCCGGTTGCACCAGGTGTAAATACGCCTTTATTTTCAGCAAAATCACGGAAAGTCTGATATGGTATTTCAGCGCTGACCGTTGATGCCTCTGCGGGTAAGGCTGAAAGACTCACAGATAAAGCAACGGAAGCAGTCATTAATTTTCTGCCTGTTTTTCCTTTAACTTTTTTACTTAACTCTGATACAGCTATAAGCCCACCAGTAAGGCTACTATATTTTAGTGAGTAAATTTTATTCATGTTGTATCTGCTAATCTGCTGTTTAATAGATAGTTTCGTGATAATATCCACTTTATGAGTGATGTGATACATTCACCCATTTTGATATTTTAAAATCAACAAAATAACATGTCCATGAAAAAAGAAGATTCTACAAGGTGAAAAAGTTAAGTGAATCTTATGTTTTTGCCGGGGCTTTTCCTTGTGAGATAAGTATCATCTTTATCTGTTTATTTTTCATTGTGGTTACTGTATTTTCCATAAGAGGAAGGATTCATTTTTGTAATGGATGCATCGGGCAGGTTTATTATTCGTGTTTGTTTTGCTTCGGACGTTTTTTTGCTGACTGTAAACAGGGAAGATAATGCAGCAGAAAAAATACATATTACGGTAAGATGTTGTTTATTTGTAATTCTGTGTGGTCATTTTTATTTTCTTTTCGCCACAGCCATGGAGGAACAGGTTTTTTATCTGCCCACAGACCCCGCTTCATTGTTCTGGCCTCTCTCTGGTATGCCGGCAGGGTGTAATCTGTGTTGAAATCAGGATATACCCAGGCTGCACCATGCTGTACCAGCCAGCGGTTAACTTCCATGCCGTCTTCGGTATATACCCGTCCCAGAATACGCCCGTAGCGGTCTGTCTGTGTGTATGTCACGGTTACGGGCGTATTTGCCACAAGGCTTTTAAGTTGATTCATTGACCAGCGTCCAAAAGGCTGTTTCTTTTCCGGCGCATCAATATTCACAAGACGAATCCTCACGGGGTGCCGGGCCTGTAATATCTCCAGAGTATCACCGTCCAGCACACGAATAACGAGTCCCTGAATTTGAACGGCACAGACAGAACCGGAAAGCAGAAGAGTGAGTGCGAATATATATTTTATCATTTTATATTTTCCTGATTTATTTTTATGGGGATGACGTTAATATTACGCGTCGAAAAAATACATGTTTTTATCTTCTGAGGCACCTAGCTTCACGGAGGATATTTATTCCTGTAGGCTAATCACTGTGTCTGGGTAAACAACAGATATCTGGTGGCGATATGCAGGAACGTATTGATTATCATATTGAGAAATATCAGTTCAGGGCCAGGAATGAGTCTCCACGACTGATGCGTCAGTGGGCTGATGTCATGCGTGAATGCCGGGAGACCGGGGCAGGTGCCAGGGAGCGACTGCGGACAGCATTACTGAATGTTGATTATGTGACCAGTTTTGAGCTGCCGTTTCGTCTGCTGTTAACCCGGACACCGCAGATGATTGACACTCTGCGTCGGGAATGGTTGCTCAGTCAGAAAAAAGCCCTGTTCAACGGGCGGCAGCGGGGATGTGTATACAGTCTGCAGAATGACTTATCCGGCGTGCCGGATTGTTTCAGCTACAGTCTTGCGACGCGAATACGGCGGATGGACTGCTATGGCATGACGACGCGTTGTTTTACTGATATCGCCGGGCAGGTTAAAGTCCCGACGGCACGGCTGAAACTGGCGCTGGAAAGCGGGTTGCTGGTAACGGCACTGGATGGCCTGTTCTGGCTGGGAACTCAGCGAATTGCCGCTGATGTGCAGAGACTGCGTCAGTCAGGTATGGTGATAGTCACCCGGGAAGTTGAGGTATCAGACTCCCTGACCGGAACCACCAGACTGGTTTCTGCCTACACACTTTAAAGCACAGGAGGAATCTTTGTTACCGTATTCGCACTGATTCTGAAATTTACCATTGTTTACCGGGACAGATTACAGACAGGATATTTTATGCGAGATAAATCAGAAGTATTAACCGGAGCGCAGAAAAACAGATTTGGTCTGATTCTTTATATTATACTATTATCAGTTGTTTATATATTGATAACAAGACTTAATCTCACAACCACATATTATTCGCTGTATTCATCTCTGGGTGAGAATTCACAGGTGACGGAGTATTTTATAATCTCCATTGCTACCTTTCTTTTTCTGTCAGGGTTATGTTTGCTATTCATTTATTCTTTCTTTAAACGAAAAAGAGTGGTAGGAAAATTACTTCTGGCTATTCATCTCCTTTATATATCGCACTATGCTATCACTTTTGTTTATTGTCTTTATGTTGTCGGTGCTGAGTGTATGACAACCGGAAAGATTGAGTATATTTTGATTGATATTATTATAGCCATGCTTTCTCTTTCGTATGTTTGCCTTTCCGGGAGGGCAAGACATATTTTTGTTAACTAAATGTATTCTGAGTGTTTTATGGTTATGAGGCCTTCATCGGGTTATGCGAATAATCTGGTTCGGGGAGCAGTTGCTGTAAACACAGAACCTGATAATATGTCAATCTTGCTGGACAGAACAGGATGTTTTTGTGAGCTGTTTCATATAAATATCCATGCGTTGAAATGATTGTCTGTGTTTGTACAGGAAAATGACTGGCGTGTCTTGTATTAAAGAAAAATCAAAATATGCTTTTGAGAGAGCAAAACAGTTTTATTTTATGTTGTGGTGCAAAGAGTCACTGATTTATCTGTTGTTTTCTGTGCTTGTTACATGGTGCTGCGGATATACAGTGAAAAACACCCTGGGGAATGTGCTTATATTGTTCCTGATGTTGTTGTTGGGGCGGCAGAATGTTATTTCAGCAACGTGTGTCTGTATCTTTCTTTTGTTAAGTGCATGCTATGCTCCGGTTGGGATGATTTACGGGAAAATAAACAACAGTTTTATTGCGTCTGTAATGCAGACAAATATAAATGAGGCAGGTGAGTTTATCACAGGCATACCTGTTCTTTATTTTATTGTTTCGCTGGTCATTGCTGCTTTTACATTCTGGTTCTGGCGTAAGCGTGATAAAAGCCACCGGGGATTTATCTTTCTGTTGTTCTTTATCGTATTGTCAGTAAATGCATGGCCAAAACGTATGGTTACGAATGTAATGACGGGGATAGCTGAAACCAGAGAAGAAATGATGCGATATGAATCGCTGAAAAACAATCAGAAAGACTCATGGGATATTGTGAGTGTGGAGAAGAAATATAAAACCATAATTATCGTAATTGGTGAAAGTGTCAGACGGGATTATCTTTCTGTTTATGGCTATCCTTTGCCGACAACACCATGGCTGAATTCTGCTCCGGGTATATTTATTAATGGGTATTTCTCAGCAGCGCCGAATACGATAGGTTCACTCAGCAGAACACTGACGCTTGATTACACTGAAACAGGGAATCCGGGTAATAATATTGTTACGCTTGCCAGAAAAGCCGGGTATGAGACGTGGTGGATATCAAATCAGGGCTCTTTAGGGCAACATGATACGCTGATTTCTGTCATCGCCGCCAATGCGGATAAAAAACATTTTCTTAAGGAAGGGAGCTCTTCTTCCCTTCGCATTGATGATGAGGATATGCTTCAGTATGTCAGGGAAGCTGTTAACTCGTCTTCTCCAAAAGTGATTTTTATTCATATGCTGGGGTCTCACACTAATCCCTGTGACCGACTTTTTAATGATGCACAGCCATTCAGGGAATTATTCGGAAATAAAGTATCCTGTTATTTATCAACATTGCTTAAGCTGGATCGGTTTCTTCAGGCAATTTATAACATGACGACAGAGCATGGTGATGATTTTGCCATGCTGTATTTTTCTGATCATGGGCAATCCGTCAGTTCAGACAGCACCCCTGTGCATCATGCGCCAGGTTTGCGTTCGGGATACGATGTACCTCTCATGATGATGGCCAGTGATATTACTGAGCACCACCTCAATCATGTGCATATCAGTGCACGTCGTTTTCCCGAGATTTTTCAATGGATCACAGGGATACAAACCAAAAATCTGCCGTTAAGTTTTTCTTTGTTACAGAATGATTTCGCTGAAAGTGTTTCTGTATTCAATGGTGAACGTGACGTTCCGGTAATGTCTTTGCCAGAAGAGCCGATACTGACCGGAAATGCTGAATCAGAAAAATAATAAAGATTATTTATGACCGTGCTCAATGCCTCATGTGTATGAGGCATTGAACGTTTATTTCAGGCTGACACTGTTTTCAGCACATCCCTGGATCAGTGAATATGCTGACCTGTTTTTTCGCGAATATCAGCCCCCTGTAATTGTATCAATATACCTTCTCCGTTGAGCATCAGGCTGTCCAGTGAATGGATCCCACTCCTCCTCATCAGTTCGTAGCAGAGTGTACTCAGCATGGCAAGTGCAGTTTCTGATGATTTACAGTGTGTATTCAGGAGGGTAAGAAATTGTTCAAAAACATCAGGGTTTATACTGGTGCTTTGATATTCGTTACTCATAGTATTTCCTTTCAGGTCATTATTACTTCCGGATTTAACATGATGTCTGTAACCATCAAATAATGAACGTGTTCCGGGAATCCTTGCCGTGTAGTTTCCCGTAAAAATACTGTTGTGCATAACATGTCATTAGGTGGAAAACGATTGTGGCAGACTGAAAATCGATTAGAATAGCGGCGGGCGCTTGAGGCTGTATGCCGAAAGCGTTTTGTGGACGGCATGTAGCAGAAAGCCCCAGGCGATTTTTTATCAATCAACCCAGGGCCCACTGTAATGCCTAGACAACATTATAGTAGCCCGATGACGGCCGAAAGGCAATGGAGGGGCTGCGATGCCACAACGAACGTTTTTAATGATGTTAATCGTCGTCTGTGTGACGATACTGTGTTTTGTCTGGATGGTGAGGGATTCGCTTTGCGGATTCCGTGTCGAGCAGGGAAACACAGTGCTTGTGGCAACGTTAGCCTACGAAGTTAAACGTTAACGGGCAACACGGCGGCAGGAAATCTGCCGCCGGATTGTTGTGAAAGCAAACCTCAATGCGCCCTTTTTTACCTGGATTTCTGCAGCGCGTTTCAGCACAGCATGCAGTTCTGCGCTGCTCCTTGCTTCCAGTCGGGCAGTTTGTGTTGCAGATGGCATGATTTGTACCTCCTAGAATATACTGAACGGCAAATTGCCGTATTGTGCTAATTACAGTCTGATACAGGGACGGCAGACAGGCATTTTGCCTGAAAAGAAAAAGCCGGTTCAGAGAAAACCGGCTGACGGATTACCGTCTAACAGTTGGTCGCTACCTTAAAATACTTCTGCAACAGGCACACCGGCAACTTTTTCCCACTCTTTAACCCGATACCGGATCATCTGCGGGAAACGTGCTTTGTACTCATATCCGAGTGTCTTCATGGTGTGCGAGACTGTGGATGCAAGATTTTAATTTCTTGTTTAGCAAGAATTATTTTATTATACGGTGTTTATAGTTTATACATCTAAATGAGTATCTTTGTTAATTTTATAAAGAGGAAATTATTATGAGTATGTCTCCTGCGATAGCTAATACTTTCTTGTTTGAAATGATGAAGGATAAATCGAAAGACGTTACACTTGCTGTGATCTATGCATTAGGTGAAGGTCGATGCCAGGCAGATAACATAAAGAGGGAATTACGTAGATTAAGTGAAAGTGATGATATGGAGATTAAAGTTGCAGCTATCAAGGCTCTTGGGCGACTTTATCGATAACGATATAAGTTATCTGTTGTAGTAAAGAAAATCCGGTTCAGATGAACCGGATGTATGAGCCGTATTAAAACACTTCTGCAACAGGCACACCGGCAACTTTTTCCCATTCTTTAACCCGATACCGAATCATCTGCGGGAAACGTTCCTTGTACTCATATCCACGTGCAGCCATGGTGTACATGGTGTTGGCCAGTGTCCTTGATGAGATGCCGGAGATTTCAAGAGGGATCATCGGCAGACTCACATAGGTGGTGTGGATTTCCAGCTTGCCGTCTTCAGCAACTGTTCGGGTGAAGTTGTGAATATCCAGGCCAATCACATCCATGACATTGTTTGGGTAAATGCGCACATACAGCATGGTGCCGTTTTTAATGTCGATCCCGAAATAACAACTCTTCGAGAATGACAGTTGCTCGTAATCGCTGGTCGGCGCAAAGGGACTGCTTTCTTTGATCTTCTTGACAACCTGCAGGATTTTCTTTTTCTTCGCTCTGGTTTTCAGATATAGCCAGAGTGATGGGATGATGAGTAACGTCCAACTTCCATATGCATATATATAATCATATTTAGTTGAATAGATATCTAGACTTAATGCTGTAAAAGCAATGGCACAAAAAATTAAAAATGGAACTCCAAATAAAAAATAAGCGTTGCGGACAAGGTAATAATATGCCCACCAGGAAGGATATCTGCTTCTTTGTTCATTCATAATAAACCTCCATATTCACCTGGTTGTATTTTAATATCACCAGGCGAATATGGCAATGCTTTTTATTTGTTTTTGATGTTTTTACTCTATTGTTTTATTCCATCCTTATCATCCCTATTAATATTTTTTAGTTTCTCTTCACGAACGCCAGGTGTTCTGCGTATATTGGTGTTTCCGCCGGCAATAATATCTTTGACGGAAGAAACCATATTCCCCAGCATATTAACACCGTCACGCCCGCCCAGAAAATTAATTACATGGTCAGGCAGATAAGCCTGAAGTGCAAAAATGGCCGCAACCAGCGTGGTACAGGCTCGGGCATAAATCATCAAAAATCCCGCCATGCTGAACACGCCCGTCACAGAATTTATCTGGACATTCATCAGCGCAGCAGCAAACAGCGCATTCAGGATTGTGCCGCCGGCCACGATGGCGACCGATGCAAAAAAGAATCCGAACACCATCAGCAGCGGTCTGATCATGCTGTCTATCAGGTAGATGTAACCGTAAGCGGCCCGGCTTCCCCGGTCCTGACTTGTTCCCAGATGGGGGGCGGCCCACAGGGGGCCAGCAGCACATCCAATCAGTACGCTGACTATCCAGTTGCCGATGCCGGTCATCCAGAAGATAAACGGGATAAACGGCAGGTAAATAGATAACGAAAAACCGGCACAGAACAGCAAAAACAGCAGGAAGTAGAGTGGTGGTGCGGAGGCTTCCAGAAAAGCCTTTGCTGCATCAGATAAGCCGCTGACGGCATTGACCAGTCGGCCAAAAACGGAGTTGCTGCCGGCAGTAGAAAGCACCCTGACGGTGGTATAACCCGCCCAGATGGTTTCTGTTGTGACCATGGTGTAATCACCGATATCCTTCATCTTCAGCAGGGGATTTGCCTGATAGGATGTAGTTCCTGTACTAGAATATACAGTTGCGATTTTATATGTCAGTTTCGTAAAGTCCGGTGACATTAACTTTATAATTGCACTTTGTGGATCATTTGTATTGGCAGCATATATCTCATCAGAAGATGTTAGATTTCCCAGCGCAGGAGTATATGGTGAGTTCTGTAACTGTGCCTGGTAAGCTCCTTTGACTTCCTTCAGGAACTCAGTATCTCCGGCTTCGCCCTGCGATGAAACTCCACTCACAGTGGGGGCACGGTCGGCCAGTTCTGCCAGTCGCTGGTTGGCGGTGGCAAAGGTCTGGTACCAGGCCCCCAGGGCAACCCAGCCGTAGGTGGTCAGGTAGGATTTCAGCTGCTCCCTGCGCTCAGTTTCTGCGTTATCTGTTGGCAACGCCTTCTGCACCGTTTCTTCATACCGGTTGGCAGCCTTCTGAATACGGCTTTCAATATCCGGCAGGTTGCCGTTACCCGTGTCGCGTCGGGTCCGGTACGCTGACACAAATTCCTGTGCTGCGCTGTCCAGGTCACGGAGCATGGTATCCATGGCAGACCGTTGTGCCGTCAGGACTCCCTGATACTCCGTTTCAATGAAGGGATTGAAAAAATAGTCCAGCGCGGACTGCTTGTTGCTGCCATTCCCTTTCACGGTGAGACTCACACTCCCGCAGGTGGCACTGCCATTTGAAACGGTGACGGTATACCTGCCGTTCTCTGTCCGTGAGGATTCGCTCATGGGGGGCGTTGATGAACGGGCAGTACGGTTAAAGTCATCGAGGCCTGCATTCATGGCGTGTTTGCACAGCGCCATCTCCAGTATTCCCCGTGCTGCCGTGCGGGTGGAGACATGAACTGGCTGTACGGTCATTGAATAGCCTTCAGCGATGTTTTCTGCAGCCGTCTGAACCATGATATTGGCGGAACCAATACCCATGATGGATGCGCCCCAGAGCATGACCAGTTGTGCCAGACTCCAGCCGGAAGCGGTGGGCACAATCATCATAAAACCGCTCACAATACTGAGCATTCCGACGACGTCCCGCCCGTTGTTAAAGACATTGCCCTGGTGGCCGGTGCGGACAACATGGCGGATTCCAATAAACAGGAACCAGACTATCCCCATAATGGCGATAATTGCGTTAAACACCATGAACAGGTTGCCGATAATGGTGTTGCTGCTGGCTGTCAGGGGATTTGTGACCACGTCGCCAAAAATGGTGACCAGTGCCTGGCGCGACAGGTCATCCGGATTGGTGGCGGCGCTCACAATGTCCTGATAGGTGACGAATGCCTGTGCAGGTACGGCAGCCAGCGCCAGACCCGCACTCAGTGCTCTGGGTATGATTTTCACGATAACTCCGGAACCGAAGGGATGCAGGGCATCAGCCTCCGGAATGAGGAAAAGGAATTGCAGACCGGACGGTCAGTACTGCCGGTGGGTAATGGCCAGCCATGTGGCCTGTTTCCAGCCGTGCCGGGCCTGCAGGTAATCGGGGAAGGTGCCCTGTTCGTCCTCGCTGACCCGCCGTTCATTCAGTTGCCAGAGGCGGTATGACACAATCAGGGTTTTTGAGGCACACAGTGCTGCAATGGCACTCATCAGTAACAGGCAGGCCAGTATACGTATCAGGGTGATGGCCGGAAGCGCTGTGGCAGCAAGGGCCATGCCGCACAGCAGAAGTACCGGTATCATCATCAGCCAGAATCCTGTCCGCCAGAACATCCTGCGACGTCGCAGACGCCGATCCAGTTCGTTGACCGTAAGGCCGCTGGCCCTGACGGCTTCTTCCCAGGTCATACAGACCGGACTCTCCGGTTGCCGGTCGGGCATGAGGCGCTTCAGGCGCGTTTTATGCTGGCCCAGCATATGGCGGCAGCTGCGCAGCATCCACCGGGTTTCTGCCAGTGGTGCGAACAGGTTTATCCCGATGTCACCGATGCGGCGGAGACGGGGGGCCGGTTTTTTTTTGTCGGTGCTGTTGTCGTCTTTCATCTTACGCTCCCCTGGCTCATGGCCTGTGACAGTTCACCGAGACGCTGTCCGTAATACTGTCGTGCCGCCAGTGCCAGCTGCTGCCCGGCGATAACATTACCCTGGCGTATCTGCTCTTTCAGGTCGTTCATCTGCCAGTTCAGCAGGGCGGTGGTGCGCAGCAGTTCACGGAGAAGGTTATCGCCTTCCATGCCCTGCAGATCCTGCTGCCAGTCGGTGTTTGCATAGCGTCTGCCAGCTTCAAAGGCCTCAAACTCCCGCTGGCTCATGTGACCACGGGTGCGGGCCTCTGATGATGCGGTCCGGTCAAAATATGCCGCAGCGGATGGTGACTGCAGGGCTTCAGTCAGCGCTCCACGGGTGGCCTCATTAGGGGTACTGTCAGCTATCAGTGACAGTTGCGGATGAGAAGCGGCATCGATGATGCCGTTGTATTCATTCTGCAGGCCCACATATGTGCGCCCGGTCTGTGTTCCCACTTCACCTTTCCCCGGGGCACGACCCGCTGACGGTCTGGCGGTGTTTTTCATGTAAGCCGTGGCAGCATCAATCTGTTTCTGATCCCAGGTGAGGGCGGCAGGGGTATCTGCTGTGCCTGCACCCTGATAGAGCGATCGCACCTGGCTGTCTCCGCCCGGCAGCTCGCCCACGGCAGGGCAGACATCGGTTCCGCCAAAGCGGGCATATTCAGCTTCCGTGCAGTAACCGGCATGAATGCCTGCACTGTCATATGCCTCGCGGGTTGGTGAGTCTGCTGCCCGGGAGAGACGTTCACGGATGGGTTTACTGCTGACGCCTCCTCCCTGACTCAGACGTGCAGCCGCAGACGCTGCTGCACGGCGACTTTCAGCTGCAACTCCGGAGGCGGATTCACTGCAGATGGAGTCCGGCACGCTGAAGCTCTTCCGGGCTTCTTCAAGCCGGCGGGTTTCATTACTGAATATCATCTGCTGACGGGTGGCCTGCCCATCCTGCGCAATGACAGAGGCCAGTTTCTCTGAACTCTGGTTGATGGCTGTGCCGGTGGCTGTCTGCATACGGACCATCTCTGCCATCACGCCCTGAATGGCGGCCAGCTCCGGCATGATTTGTGTGGTGACAGGCTGGCTGGCCACTACGGTCACAGAATAGGCGTGGGTGGACGGGATAACCGCACAGCCTACCAGGAGTGCAAGCAGTGTGGTTGCTGGTTGTCTTTGCATTCTTTTTTCTCCGTTTTCAGGGGATACAGGATGTCTGGTACGCGGTGACTGTGTGATTCCGGCAGCGGAGCCAGCGGGAAGCACTGGAAGCGACGGGTGATCCATCCCTGACGGTTGCGGTTATCGATGAGCGTGAAGGTACGACGCTTCACGCGTTTCAGCGTCGGGGTATCGGTTTCCATTACCGGCCAGTCTCCCGCCGTCAGTGCCGGTGTGCCGGGGCTATTCGGCCACAGCCAGGTGTTGTCGGACATCAGCGCCGTGAGAGGCGAGGGCAGGAGCCAGTGAATGACATGCTGTATATCAAAAGGAGGCCGCTCCGGCACGTTGACCTGCCAGGTGGCCGTTGTTATCAGTGTGCCTGTCTCTCCGGGCAGAGCCAGGCGAACGCCACTCATTTCCCCGTCAGCCCGTCTGTCACTGGCGAAAATGACCCGGGGATTGGGGGAGGGACGCAGCGTGAAGCAGGCGGACGGCAGGGTGAAGCTGAAACTGTCACCGTCCACGCGCAGCGTTTTCAGGAAGACCTGTCCCCGTGCAGGACGCCGGCAGCGGGGAGTGATGTGTATGCTGTACATCAGAGGTGATATCCCTGCTTACGGATGAGTTCTGCAGCCAGATCATGGATGACGTTTTCACTGTCATGTGTACGGGCGCGGTGTTCTATCAGTGAGGTGGCTGAACCACGGGGAAAGTTTTCTGCCAGGATCTGGCGTGCCCGCAGTGACCCGAGCTCCTGCGTCAGCGCACGTCTCAGGGCGCTGTCTTTGGGTGAGGAATTCAGTGCCCACAGCTCCAGTGGACCGAGAGTGAATTTCAGGATCCGGGCCAGCGTACCGTTTTTTACACGGAACACAGCCAGTACCGGGACACCGCTGCCATCCGGTGCAGCCCCTTCCGGCATTTTCAGGAAGCGCCGCAGGGTGACTTCAGGGACACCAAAATTATCCCGCAGAAACGGAATTTCGTCAGGGCGGTAACGCAGCAACCAGAGGGTGTTGGCGGATTTGAGAACTGCCGGTGGATAGTCCTGCAGTAGCTGGGTGCTCAGCACTGTGCGTATCCCGAACTTACGCTGCTCCAGCTCCTGGGTGTCCAGGGCTTCCCAGATGAAATTGATCCCTTTTGCATTGTGCAGTTCGTCATAGACTTTGGTCTTGACCTCCTGATCAAGCTGTTCAATGCGGCAGAAAATCACCTCATGGTAGCGTGGGTCGAGATTTTTCCGTATTTCCTCCTGATACTGCGGCAGGACAAAATCCCCGCCGGCGATTTGTCCTGCCAGCAGGTACATGATGCCGGTGCGCAGACGCCCTGCAGGTGTCTTGTCACCGGCCACATTGTTCAGATCAACGGCCACAACGCGGGTGTCGGGGCTGAGCATAAACCGGGTACAGCCGGACATCATCGGGTAGTCACTGTGTCCCTGATCGAGGGCACGGCGGATGTAGTCCAGTAACAATTCTGCTGAGTTATCGCGCTGAACTGTGCCGAACACATCCCGGATGGATGGCTGTCCCAGCAGGGCGGACATTTCAGCCAGCAGGGGCATGGCCTGGTAGTGTGCCCGCTGGGCGGCTGGGATATTGCCAGCCATATGCAGCATGTCCCTGATTTCAAACCAGGTGGCAGCATTCCACCATCCTGCGTCATGTTGTTCAGCGATGCCACTCTCTTCCAGGGCGAGATCCACAAGGGGCTCTGTTCCTGCACGGTACAGTCTGGGGTTGTTTTCGCCATACTCCCTGAAGGCCAGATCCACCAGGTTGCTTATGATTTGCCGGGTGTCACCGGGATTACAGGGCTGACCGGTGCCGGTATCCACGCACAGTGCGCAGAGTACAGATACCATGAAGTTCTTTTCCGGGGTGGCGGGTTTTTTAGCACCGTACATCACATCAAACAGGTTACGGGTGTGTTCCGGATCATTGCTCAGAATGATCCCCACGGCTTCGTCCTTTCTCTGCTCCGGCAGGCTGTCACGGATAAGCTGTACCAGTCCCTGTGCACTGAATCCCTTGTCGATATAGGCAATGAAAGGCAGGTTCTTCTGGGCTGAGGCTATCTGGATCTCCGACAGTGCGTTGATGAGTACCGATTTGCCCAGACCGGGTGCGCCGGGCGTCAGTTCCGTGTGCTTGTTCTGTTGTGACGATGCCAGCGCGACCTCCCATGCAGACCCGTCCTCGGTGTGCATCATCAGATTTCCCTGTCCCCGCCAGACAGAGCCGGCTCTGTTCAGGGGAAACAGGGAAAGGGCGTGTGAAAGGGGCGGGTAAAGGGGGACTGGACCAGAACCGTGGGAGGCCGCCAGAACCGTGTTCACCCAGGCTCGTCTCGGATCACCGAAGGTGGTGGTGGTGCCGCATACTCCCCAGCCTTCCAGCGCAGATTTCAGGAGCGCCTGGTTGCGGGTACAGACTTCCCGGCTGTTTCCCCATGTGGTGGCAACAATGGTCATGATACAGACCGGATCATGTTTGTTGATGTCATTCAGCATCATCACCGAGTCATACATGGGCCGGAGAGGGGAAATAAAGCTGCTGTAGGTCAGCAGGGTTTTCTTGACCCCAAGCGCCTTCATACCGCCGGGCATCAGATCCATCCGGATACGCCAGGGGATTGCGTGGGGCACATCCCTGACCAGCTGGTTGAATGTCCGCAGATTCTGGGGTGGCAGGGTAATGGCGACCATACCGTGCCAGAGGTCACCGGCCTTTATCAGGCTGCCGTGTGTTTCAGGCTGTGTGGTGAATAACTGCAGATTCAGCGACGGTGCGTGGAATACAGAGGTATCCTCGCCCTGTCGCCAGCCGGCAGGACGGGCATCTTCAGGCAGATGAGGCTGCCATACTGCAGGTGTGCTGTTGCGCTCCAGTTGACGGCGGATTTCCCGTCCCACTTCATGAATATCCATCAGGCGAACCAGCAGACCATCAGAATCATGTGTCAGGGCCTGCTCCAGCGTGTCCAGAAAGGCGTCATGCCGTATTTTGAGTGCGGAAAGTGTCCAGCGCCATGGATCCTGCGCAAATCGGGCTGGCGGAGCGTGTTCAGCGAGTTTCCTGATACGGGTCTGGTGGTCCTTGCGATCGGTCCGGCTCAGCAGTTCTTCAGAGCTCCAGACGGTCAGCCAGCAGCGTTCCCGGACAAGCCAGGGGGTGAGCGTGGTGACTTTTTCATCCAGAACGTCCTGAAGCAGGATCCCCGTGCGTGCGATGGATTTTCGCTGGGGTAAGAGCATGGCTTCGATTTCATCCCTTCCACGCTCCGGATCGCGTTCGAAAACAAAACTGATTTTGTGACCGGTGTTTTTATAGGCAGTGTTCATTCGCTCTGCCAGCGCTGTAATCAGTGATTCCAGTGTGCCGGGGGCTGTCAGGTCCGGGTTTTCATCCATTTCTTTCAGGGCACCGCTGATTTCAAAGACGGAAAGGTAATACCCCTGTTTTGTGGTGGCAATGTAGGGGGCTTTCAGCCAGGGGCGGCGTTCGCGGTCCTGCTGGTCCAGACCGATGACGGTGTGCAGATCACAGTAATCGGGGAAGAATGCGGAAACGGAATACCGTGACAGGGTACTGATACAGTCTTCAATGGCAAAAATAATGCGGTTGATATTCATGGCAGAGGTGGCTCCGGAAGACAAAATAAATCGCGGGCTGCAACTGTATTCAAATGGGAACGCTATGCGTGTAAGTTGTGCAGAGTGAGTATTGCTGTCAGGATGTTTTTTGCTGAGAATAGTGTAGTTTCCCCGGCAGGGAAATTTAAAGTCATGATTTGTCCTCCAGGTTATGTGTAATGTTTTCCGTTTTTAATATGTTTCTTGGGAAATGAGGAAATAGAGTGAAGGCTGAAAATAAAATATTAAATCTTTTTCATGCGACAACAATGAGCAGAGGTCTGCAAATAATAAAAGATGGGAAAATAAGAACTGATGCTCCTTCTGTTATATGCTGGTCGTTAGAGACGACACCAGGATGGATTTATTTATCGGATCAACTTGATAATGCGGTGCATTGGGGGAATAAAATAGCATGCCTTTCAAAAGATGAATTATTTTTCTATATTTTCAGAGTTCAGGTTCAGGAAGAAAATTGTTATCCTGATACAGATGATTTGCAATATGTGTCGTGGTTATCTCCTGAGGAGGCAGAAAACACAGACCTGTATACATGTCTTTCTCTTTGCCATTCCTGCCGAACTGACAAAGAACTGTATACTGGTTGTGAAATATCAGATTATGCAGTCCTTCCTGCAACAACACTGTATACTGACAATTCAGGACATCCTCAATATGATATTGTTAATACGCTTAAAAAACATATAGGCAAAGATGAGTATAATCAGTATGAATCACTTCGTCAGCGTATTGAATGGGTTTGTTTATAAGTGATCTTATTAAGATGTACAACAATAGATTTTCTTCTTTTGTTTTGTATAAATACCGGAGGAATATAAAAGAAACGGAGACTGCAGAGACAGAGATGAAGTTGTTTTCCCCGTTTCCTTAATGAAAATTCAGTCAGGGGTGTGGCCGGATAATTATGCCGCGCACTTAATTCCCTGTTGAACTGAAGTATTCCGGCAATATTCAGCAGTACGCCGGCCAGCCTGCCGTCATCATCCCGCAGGAAACGACGGAGTAGCCGGTGCTCTTCTTTGGCGGTACTGTCAGTTTTTCCGGCCAGGTGTGCGTGGATGAGTGTTATAAGCGTCTCCGGGGATATGCGGTGAATTTTCATCATTCTTCTCCTGATTTTGTCGGGGGCACACCCGGATAGATAAACTGCTGGCGGCGAATGAAAAAATCACAGAAGGGCATATCCGGTAATTCCGGGAGACCGGATACGGCAATATCCATCCATGAGAGATAGTTATCGACGCTCACTGTGACGGTGATGCTTTTATGGGTACGGGATCTTTCATGAATTTCTGCAGCCAGAAAGAGCAGCCAGCCGCCGTTAAATGCCGGGTGGCGGAGAATGAACCGGGCAATTTCTTTTTCATCTCCGTCAGGCGGAATATTGTCAGTCAGCGTCCGTATAATAAAACGCCGGAATGAATCTGCAGTGAACTGATATCCGGCAGAGTGTGTATCCATTTTTGTTCCTCTGTAAGTTGAATGTGTGCCGGCAGAATGTCATCGGTACCGGTGTGTGTCACATGACGTACTTTTTGTCAGGAAACGAATCCGGCAGCAGAATGAGCGCCACCCCGTCCATTTTCTCCCTCAACGTTTTACGCTGTGCCGGCGGCCAGCGGCGCAGTGCATCAGCAAAATCCGCCGGACGACAGGTGCGAAATTTCTCCTCAACGGCCAGGCGGTTCTGTACCAGGGCATTCAGTACGGCCCGTCCCTGTCTGACTCGCTTACGCTCATCGCTGAAAATTTCCTTCAGTGCCCGTGCATTGAGAGCAACTACCGAGGCCGGATGCAAATCAGGGAGCCAGACCATCACCCCCTGTGCGGCAGCGTAGCCGTTCAGGCAGTGCCAGGCGTGGCAGAAGGCACAGAGATGAAAGGGCGGGCCTTCCGGCTGCAGCAGTTCACTTTCATTTTCGCTGAGTGCATCTGTTGTGACGATTTGTGACTTTTCCACATGACGCAGGGCCAGTCGCCTGGCCGACAGGCGGGCCTGTGCCAGGGACCGCTCCGCATCCTGCAGGGTTCGGGTGTGTTTCTTTTTTTCGTCAGCATTTTCCGGTACCGGATGTTTTTTCTGGCGCATCACCCGGGTGAGGTTTTTTTCCAGCAGGACGACCGTATCCCGGCAGGTGTCAGCCATCTGCTGTAATGGCCATGAATCCTCCAGAATGAAGCGGTGAGTGACGGTCCTGCGACAGCAGGGACAGCGTCCGGGTGTTGAGAGCACTGGTGGTGGCAGCAGGGATTCACCGCTGAATACCGTGTCCGGTTGCGGGAGCGGGAAAAGCCAGCGTTCCCGGACCGGGGCGATGAGTGGCGGTGTTTTGTTCATACGTTTTTCTCTCTGTATACAGGGTGACGGCAGCCAGAATCAGTGCTGCGATGGCGGTGGAATAACATTCTGCAAACACAAACTCCTGATTATCCCGGTTGTCGCGGGCAATCACGTTGCCGTGCTCTGTTCTGAGCAGGGTGAAAGGGGGCAGCTCACAGGACATGGTCTGGTCCTCCTCATTGTGTGAAGACGGCACCGGTTTCCCGGTGCCTTTGCGGATTAACTGATTGAAACCGGAGAAAGACCGAGCGTTTTCTGTCCGCTACCCATCAGTTCCGGTACGACGGCAAGGCAGAGGCCGACCAGAATTGACAGCAGGCAGGCCAGCCCGGCACCGGGTTTTTTACCGATTTGTTTGAGGCCAAGCAGGCCGCCGATAAAGAGCACCAGGCCAATAACCTGACCGATAGCCACAAATGAACTGCTGGAGCCTTTTGCACCATCGCCAACGGTTTTGATCATATCGAATAGGGTGTTTGCCATCGCTGTGTGGGGCAGCAGTATCACGGGAAGCAGAAGTAACAGGCGTATCAGCCGATCACGGCAGGCCACCAGGCATAACTGAACATAAATAAATGCAGCGCACAGACGCGCCGCCATGGCACGGAATCGTGACATATAGTGTCTCCTTAACTAACAGACTGAATGACTGAAAATGAATGTGGATCAGAAGGCGAGACCAAGACTCGCCAGAGAGGCATCGATGACGCGATCGATAAAAACCAGCAGAACGCCGGCAACAAACTTGACGTTTCCTTTGCTGATGGACTCACTGCTGCTCAGGGCGGTATGCCCGTCCAGCAGGGATTTACGCCAGATGGAAATGCCGTTCATGGCAAACCCCACTCCGGCCAGTTTTACCAGTGAGAGCATGGCATTGGCGGCACCGGCAGCGGCACCAAAGGTGGTTGGTTGTACATAAGCGATAGGGCCGAAGGAATCTGCCCTGAATCCCATCTGGGTACCCCCGGCATTGATGAAGGATGGCAGGGCGACCAGCATGCCGCAGATGACGATACCGGCGATAAATTTTCCCGGTCCCATACTGTGACGCCCTTCAGCCCGGGCACGCATCAGATGACCAATCAGGCCGATAATCCCCAGCAGCTCTCCCCAGGTGAAGAGAAACTCCATGCCTGCACTGAATATACCGCTGGCAAAGTTCTCTATGGCTGTCAGGGCATCAATGCTCATCATCGTAATGTACCGGCAGAGGTGATGACTGAGCGGCTGGACGGTTCAATCCGGGTGATGGTGATATTCCCCAGCCTGTCACCTTCCCGTACTGCCCAGGCGCTACCTTGCCAGCGGATCCAGGCCATTCCTTTTTCCACCGACATGATTTGCATGCCCTGCAGGCGGGAAGGCGGGGTTTTCGTTGACTGGCCGTTATTCCCGGTCGGGATTTGCAGTGGTCCCTGCATCTGCAGGGCATGCACCTGCTTACGGGTTTCATCAAGCAACTGACGGGTTTCCTGTGCCCAGGCCTCATCTTTCCGTATGGTGTCGCCAAGGGTTGTGATGCTCTCTTTCAGCATGGTTAGGGTACGTCGGATTTCCTCATCCCGCCTGTCCAGCTCTGCTTTCAGGTCACGGGCAAGCTGCTGCATGTCTGCCTGTGGGGAGACAGGAGGCGCGGACATGGTGTTTCCGCTCCCGGTCTCCGTCATGGGCATGGGCTCTGCCCAGCTTTCGGCTGCGGGCGGTGTGACAGCGAAGCCTGCATCTGCAGGGGGCTCTGAGGGTGTCCGCAGAAACTTGTACCAGACTGCGGCCAGGATGATGAGGACACAGCCGGCCCAGACTGGCAGGCTGTATCCCATATACTGGCGTTTCAGGAAGGATTTGCCGGATGCCGGTGTCGTTGTTTCGCCAAAACTGCCGGGATCTTCATGTTCGTTTTTCATGGATGACTTTCCTGTTGTATTCCGTAACGTTGCCGCATTTCGTTCTGTTTACGCATGACAGCTGCCTGGATCCTGTCAGACGCCTGACGCTCTGCTTCTTCCTGGGTGAGCGGGCGTCCGGAGGGCGGTGGCACAGAAGGGGCAGTGCCGGAGGAGGGGGGACTGATATCGTTGCTCATGACCGGCTCAACAAACAGAATGGAGACAACCTCTCCGCGTGACACTGTCACCTGCCGGTAAGGTTCGCTCTCCGCCTGGCGGGTCAGCAACTGACTGCCCCGTTCGGCCATGCCGCCTGCAATGACGCCAGCCAGCGCCTCGCCATCAGGCATTCCCACCCTGCCGGTAATGCTGCCGTAGTTTCCCTGAATGACCTGTGTGTTGGCGTCTTTGTAAAGACTTCCGACACTGCCCACCCCACCGAGCACAGACGGCAGAACGATATGCTTAAACCAGCGGTGGTTCACGTCGCTGGCCACGGATGACATGCCGGTATGTTCATTCAGGGCATATGCATTGACTTTCAGAAACATGCCCCGCCACATCATCCGGTCAAAGTGGATATCCATTCCCTTGCCGGCGAGTCTGGCGTCCTGGCTGTAGAGGACGGCCCCGGCCCATGGGCCGGCAGGTACGGAGGCCACCACGCGGGAGACAGCATTGTCAGAGTCCACTTCCGTATCAATGAAGGCAGGTACGCGGGTCAGTGCCGGTATCAGCTGTATCCCTGTACGAGCTGCCGGGGTTGCCAGACTGGCCTCCTGCAGACGTGGTTGTGGTGATGTGCCGGTACCGGGTGGTGAGGCGTGTGAGCTTATCCCGGGAGCACCAGTGGTACCCCACATTGCAGCCGCCACTACCGGGGGGCGGGCGTCAGGATGCTGTGTGTTGATGCGGGCAAGCAGTTTTTGTAACGCTTCCCGCTGTTTTTCCCGGGCTGTTTGATCTGCCTGAGGGGGCGTTGATGGTTGACCAGAACCCTCGGCCTGGTCAGCAGGCTGAGTATCCCTTCTTTGATTATTTCCGTGATCAGTATCCAGTCCCCTGGGCAGACTGGCGATGAACGTCTGGTTATTACGTAACGCTTCTGCGGCCCCGCGCTCATTGTCAGCACGCAGTAAATCCCGGTAGTGCTGTGACTCCACCACGGTCCGCCCGCTGCCTGTTGTCGTGCTGTTGATATTGACTGACGAGAGCGATGCGCTGTTTTCGGGGGAAAGCCAGGTGAGCAGCAGGTATCCGCCCCCGATGATAATCACGCCCCCGAGAACCAGCAGGGCTGACAGTTTTTTGCCGGACTTTGCGGCTGTGTCCTGTTCTGCGCTCATGATTTACTCCAGTTCAGGGGTGACGTGAATGGACTGACCATTCACGGAGAAGGTGAGTAAGGGAGTCACCGGCAGTTTCCACAGACGCGTACCGTCAGCAGATGCCAGCGTCTGTTCAAATTCATCCCGCAGCATGGCCCGCGATCGCACGAGCAGATCATCGCCGTGCTGCCAGATGGTGGTGCCCGGAACATTTCCGGAGAATTTCAGCCGACGCACGGTGGGATCATCGGGAGGAACACCGTCCAGAAAGGCCTGCAGGGTGGCATCATGCAGGGCAATCTTCTCTGATGGTACGGCTACCACAGGACTGGCAGGTCCCTGACGGGGAATGCGCAGATCCAGACGGCTGTCGATCTCCTGACTCAGGGTATTGGTGTCGGTTTCACCACTGGTGATATTCAGAATGACCGGTACAGACAGTCCTTTGAGGTAGACCGTTACATTCCCTGCAGCCCAGGCGCGCAGGGGAGTGACGGAGACCATATTGCCGTTGAACTGCACATCAAAGTGACCGGGTGCCGCGTTATAAGGCGGATCCGACTGAGGCCACGGGGAGCCGTTGATGTCCGTGAACGTTACCACGCTGACGTTATGCAGTGCGGTTCGGACAAGCGGCAGACTGGCCCCGGGTGACAGATTTACCGTGAGGGAGCTGATACGGGGCACCACACTGGTGACAGGTGCGCTGATGGCCCGTTCGTTATCGGCCATTCGTCCCCGCAGTTCCCGAATTTCACCTGCATTCAGGGGGGAATCCAGTGATGCGGCTTCTTGAACAAGAGGAGAGGCAGGTGGCGGCAGGGGGCCTGTGAGTTGTGTGGCTGGCGGGGGGCCGCCTGCGGGGGCGCTCCCGGGAGTCTGTCCTGTCTTTCCGCCAGCCTGTGGGGTTCGTGCGTTCTGCCAGCCCGGGTTATCTGCAGCCGTGACAGTGCCGCACACAATAAGCAGTGCGCCAAGAAGATGATGTATTTGCATGATATGAGTCTCAGGTTCCTGATGCGGCGTTACGGGAAACCATCTGGCTGATTTCCATGCCGCCGGGTTTGATTCGTGGGTCAACGCGCCGGACAGTGATTTCAAAGGTGAAGGCCTGCTCGGGGCGGGTGCTGGTCTGACCGACCAGACGCATCCTGACCGGATACTGGAATTTCCAGAACCAGATGCCGTTTTCCATCTGGCCCTGATTCACCAGCGTGCCGGCCCCGATGGTGGCCGTGAGGTTAAATTTCTCCTTTTTAATGGTGTCCAGAATGTTGGAGGCCTGAAGAGCATTCACATAGCCGGCAAAACCGGCTTCGGAAAAGCGGGGGGCCAGTGTCGTGATTTGTTTCCTGTAGTGGACAAAATCCAGATTAAAAGCTTCGCTCAGCGTCATGCTGCCAAACGTCATGACGTCGCTCTGACTCCAGGCTGGCTGACTGGTGGGGGCCAGGCGGACCAGCCGGCCATTGTCGGTGGCAAAGTATTCACGCGTTACGTTGCTGTTATGCCAGTACTGTATGATATTGCCGGTCAGACTGATGACGAGAGCTGCGCTGCTACACAGCAAGGCCCTGACCAGTCCGGGAACCAGTGCGGCCCGTTGTTCTGACTGTGCAATGGTACTGAGCGTTTGTTTATAAATATCTCCGCTGTTATCTGTTTCCGGAGAGACAGGGGATGTGGGGTGTGCTTCGCTCATGGGGCTCCTGTTCAGAGGTTATAGTCTTTCCAGGGGTCGATATTCCCCGGCAGGTGTTCATTCACCCGATCCACGACGGCATCACAGACCTGGTTTTCCAGATCGCGAAGGATTTTGTCCAGGCTGGGGAATTGTGGAAGAGTGATGCTGACGTCCTTAATGCGGGACAGGCAGGACTGCAGGGAGGAGGCGACGTCGTTTTCTCGCTGTGACCATGCCTGGCTGGCTGTGCGCGCCCGCTCCCAGGCGGCTTTGCTGCCGGCTTCTGCGGCAGCACCTGCCCGACAGGTTGCTGCCACGGCAGCCGGAGAAGCCAGCGAGATGCTGGTCAGTATGACCAGCAGCGTTTTTTTCATGTTCATGGTCGTCCTTACCGGCTCACAGGCCGGGGCTGTGGGATTGTGCCTGTTGCAGAGTTTTTTCCTGCCTGTCCTCCGCCTTTTGGCTGTCAGACCACTCTTTCCAGGTCTGCTCAAAACCCAGAGAGCGGAAAAGCTTGTCCGGTTGCTC
>ULWW01019893.1_pt1 | contig 41158 bp, 59 predicted proteins | sample 1960741 | NCBI WGS metagenome assembly ULWW01 (sample SAMEA4835823, study PRJEB28245) | human gut metagenome | biome: gut microbiome; material: fecal sample | place: Denmark | collected 2008
CTGGATAAAGAAATGGCTGCCGCTCGACTATTCGGAATGGACGGTCAAGCATGCCGGATATCTCCATCTTCCGCTTGAAAAGAAGATTGAGTATCTATCCCGTGTAACAGGCTTTGACGAGGTGAGCGTCTGCGAGGACGTGACCGAGCATTATGCCTACTGGCGGGAGTGCGTGAACCATGACAAGGGCGATTGCTGCAACCTGAGAAAGTGAGGAAAGCATGAAATACTATTCTATCGACGAGAGCGCGGCGCGGCTCTCTCACGAAATGATGTCGATGAGCGACTACCAGAAGGGCGAGAAAACCCTTGAATATCGCGGTCTGTGCGATTTCGCTGCCGAAATGGCTGAGCGTGAAAAGAAGCGCAAGCCGGAATACGCGGAGGCCATCGACGCGCTGCTGGACAGATACGCGCGGAAGCTGGCGGAATGGATGAATACGGAAAGCCGTATCGGGACGCTTTGCCCCTCCGTTTTCATTGCCGGGGGAGATGGCGTTTCCGCCAAACGCAAGGCCAAGCAGAACGCCCGGATGGATGCGCACATGAAAAAACGTGCGGATATTGACAAGCTGCTCGATAAGATTTGCAAAATCGGAACGGGTGGCATCAAGGCCGGGGACGCGGGTGTGCTGGTGAAGCTGGAAAGCAAGCTCGCAGACCTGCGGGAAGCGCAGGAAACCATGAAGGCCGTGAACGCCTTCTATCGCAAGCATAAGACGCTGGAGGGCTGCGATCTTCTTACGACGGAACAAATTGAAAAGCTCAAGGTGGCCATGACCAGCCCGTGGCGTACAAACTCCGCGCCTTTTGCCCCCTATCAGTTGCAAAACAACGGCGCAGAAATTCGGCGGATTGAAAAGCGCATCGAGGCTATCAGCGCCATCAAGGAAGAAGGCACCAAGGAAAGCACGGTCGAGGGAGTGGACGGGCTGCTGGTGGTCGAGAATACGGACATCATGCGGATTCAGCTTTTCTTTTCTTGTAAGCCGGATGCAGACGTGCGCGACATTCTCAAGGCAGAGGGCTTTTGCTGGGCACCGTCTCAAGGCGCGTGGCAGCGCCAGCTCACGGAAAACGGGCGCTTTGCGGCCAAGCGAGCCGTCGAGCAAATCAAAAATCTCTATACGGAAGGTGATAACGGATGAAGAAAAACGAATGGGAGGCTTATTACGGGCAGGACACAAAGCCCAGCAAGTACGGGGCAAGGAAGGTCGTCGTGGATGGCGTGACCTTCGATTCCTCGAAAGAATATATCCGATGGAAGGAATTGCAGCTTCTGGAGCGCAGCGGCGAAATCTGCGAGCTGCAACGTCAAGTCAAGTTTCCCCTGCTTCCCGCTCAAGAATACAAGGGAAAGCACGTGGAAGCGCCTGTTTCCTACATTGCGGATTTTACCTATATTGACCACCGCACGGGCGAATATGTGGTCGAGGACGTGAAGGGCTTTAAGACAAAAGAATACATCCTCAAACGGAAAATGATGCTTTATTTCCACAAGCTCCGCATCCGGGAGGTTTAAGGGGGAAGGCGGCATGAAGAAAAAGCCCCCCCAAGAGCGGAGAAACACGATCAACAAAAGGCCGGGGCGAATCGTCGCCCTCTGTACGGCCAAGGGCAAGGTTATCTATTGCGAAGACCCACGCAAGCAAAGAAAGGACGGAAAAACATGATTTTGAACATTTGGAACATCCTGCTGACTGGCTTTTGCTTCCTGTTGGCTGGCGGCATCATCCTCGGCGTGGTCGCCTTCATCATGGGCGCGTGCTATCTGAAGGACTGGGAGCGGATGGAGGCGGACAGCAAGCATGATCGTTGAGAAATCGCCGTGGACAAGCACGGCAGACCGAAAAGCCCTGCCGCCATACGGCAAGCGGGTGATTATTCAAACCCGCTGGGGCTATGCGCTGGAGGCGGAGCGGATGCGCGGAACGTGGCGCTCCGCCCTCTATAGCACGATCATCGACGAAACCAACGTCCTCTTCTGGATGGAAAAGCCGGAACTCCCGAAGGCAGCGGACAAACCGCCGGAGCGTAAAGCCGAACAGACGGGGTTTCAGCAGATGATGATGGAGGCGTGAAATGTTCGATCTAAACGTTGCCATTCGACTGATGAATTGCTTTCCGGGCAGCTTTATCAATCACAACGGAGAATTTATTGCACATGAAAAGGCAAACGAGTATTTCTCTTTATCCACCTGCGGAGATGAGCTTGATGTGAAGTGCAAGGTGCTTGAATGGCTATCAAGAGCGGCCAGCAAGGGAGAACCATTCAGAACCTATAAACGCAATCTTGCTTTTCAGAAGTTTATGCTGGATGGGATTAACGGATATTTGCATACGACGTTTTCAAACGATGATATTTACAAGATATATACCTATCTCGGAAACGCATGCAATCACAAAAAGACGATTCGCTTTATTGAATCTGGCTATGATATGTCCGTTTTGCCCATGAAGATAGAGGCGTAAAATGCAAGCCGTGAAGATATGCGACGAAGGCGCCAAGCGGCTTATCGTCGGAATTGTGAAGCTGGCGGCGGCAGATTGGCGGCGGTCATATCGAAAACTGAAAAAAGAACCGTATAATTATACGGCAAATTGCAGGATTGTCGATTGCGAACGCTTCTTCTGTTCCGCCCACTTCGCGCGGCTGACGGCTACTGACGGGCGGGAAATGCTTGCCCGAATGATGGAGGAAGAACATGAAAAAGTTCAGTGATTTGAAGCAGAACGACATGCTGCTGGTGCAGATGGATGCGGATAATCCGGCTGTCGTTCCGAAATCGAAGTATGATCTTCAGATTAGTCAGGAAAGGCCTTTCCGCGCGTGGATTGCAGCCGAGTTTCATGTGCTTTTCAACGAGAACGGCTTTCTTTTTCTGCTGAAAGAGGCAGAGGAAATCACGTTTGATGCTGAGCATAACGAGCATTGTTTGAAATATAAGCGGGGGTGCATTTGCTTGAAATGCAAATATGACTATTGCGAGTGCTGCACTGCGGTTGACGAATGTCCCATATATACGTGTCCGCATTTTATGGAGGATGAAAGCCATGAATGAGAATCAAAAGAAATCCGTTTTCGATTTGCCGAAAATGGTAACAGATGACCCGAAAGACAATTTCGAGGTGATGCTCAATTTGGTCTACGGGAAAGATGGGTGGAGTCACATCCGTTACAGTGAAGATGGCACGGATGGTATGCCTATTACGGATTTCTGCTTCAAAAAGCTTTGTCCGGAGTTTGGATGTTCGGCATTTGCAGACCAGACCATGACCGACGAGGAAAAGGATGAGTTTCTTTTCGATTGTGTCTTTGATAACTGCCCTGTTGCAACGGTATACGCGGCGTTTAGTGGATACGGCCACTTGCGCGACCGTCTGCGGCAGCACGAGGACGCGATGACAAACCGGGTGCTAACGCTGGAAGAGGTGAGCGCACATTGCGCAGAAGGTGCGGACGCAATGCCGCTTTGGTTCGAAAATAGGAAGAAGAAAGACGTAAGCCGCTGGATGTTGGCCGATACGCCGGAATTTGTTTGTGACAATAGAATGACAGTAAAATATTTATTGTGTACGAAGATGCAAGACTACGGTGAAACTTGGCGCTGCTGGCTGCGCAAGCCAACGAAGGAAGAGATGGAGGGAACGCCGTGGGAAAGCTGATGACGAAAATCCGGCAGAAGCTATGCCGCCACACAAGGCTTGAATTTAATGCGTGGCGCCATGAAGATGGAAAGTGGTTTATATATGGAACATGCGTATATTGTGGTGCAAAGTTGCGCGGTGTAAGTTTTACAGACAAGTGCGCAAAAGATTTTATTGATGTGTGGGAAACGGAGGACAAGCCATGAAAGCGCCTGAAGATATCAAGAAAGGGCTGTACGCTTGCAGCACGGATGAGTGCCACGGTCAGCACACGGATTGCCCTTATAATGACGGCCATACTGAACCGTGCATCATGTATGTGTGTGGGGATGCGCTCGCCTACATCAAGCAGCTCGAAGGCCAGATCGACCGCATGCTCGACTATATGCACGGCGATTGCGGCGCATGCAAGCATCGGAACGTTCACGGCCTCGCGGGGACGACTTGCGGGGATTGCGTGATGGAATGGGAGCACCCAAATTGGGAGTACGCCGGGGAAGCCGACGAGAAGGAGAATCACAATGTTTGAGATTTACAAGGAGCTTATGGAGCTTGCCGTGTACCTCATGGACGGGAATTTCTTCAGCAAATGCGGCGGGCTATTCTTCGCCTTTGTTGCCACCGTCTACCTCATCAAGCTCGTTCTCCTTCCCTTTCATGTCGCGGAAATTTGCAAAATGATGAAAAAATAAGCGCACAAACGAAACAGCGCAAACGGAGGTGATTTTATGGCCGCTGTAAAGTGGGTGAAAATCACGACGGACATGTTCGACAACCGAAAAATCAAGCACTTGCGCAAGCTGCCGGACGGAAACAATATCGTCCTCATCTGGGTGATGCTACTGACGATGGCGGGGCGCTGCAATGCTGGAGGCATGATCTTCTTGACCGAAAACATCCCTTACACGCCCAAGATGCTCGCCGATGAACTGGGCTTTGAGGAAAACACGGTCAAGCTCGCCATCACCGCGCTGGAACAGCTCAACATGGTCTGCACCGATAACGGCTTTTTCTCCATCGCCGGGTGGAATGAGTACCAGAACATTGAAGGAATGGAGAAAATCCGGGAACAGACGCGCCAACGCGTGACCGCTCATCGACAGAAACAGAAGGCGCTTGCGGCTGCTGCACAGAGTAACGTTACATGTAACGTTACAGTAACGCAAAGTAACGCAACAGAAGAAGATATAGATATAGATAAAGAGAAAGAAAAAGAATATAGGGATATGGGCGCATCCGCGCCCAATCCCTCCCCCTCCCACAAGCCGAAGAAGCCTGTGAAACACAAATACGGGGAATACGCAAACGTGCTGCTCACAGACGACGAGCTTGAAAAGCTGAAAGAGGCGTTTTCCGACTGGGAAGAACGGATTGAGCGGCTTTCCGGCTACATCGCCAGCACGGGAAAGGCGTATAAAAGCCATTACGCCACCATCCGCAACTGGGCGCGGAAGGATGAACAGGCGCAACCCGTCGCACGGCGGGCGGAGGGCGCATCTTACAGCCGGAAGCCGACAAAGGCCGAAGAGCTGAATGATTTCTACGACATGGCCGCCAACTGGGCGGCGGAAGGCGGGGAAAACGGATGAAAAACAAAGACATCAGGAGGAACGGCAGCGGCTACTATGACGAAACGGCCTTTAAGGCCATCAGCGGCATGAAGCCGCAACCGGGTGAAATCTGGACGCACAAGGTGAGCGACGGCCTGATGCTGGTGCTCAACCGGGATGAACATGTGTGCGCCTGCCTGAAGCTCGGAGAAAAGCCAGCGATAAACAAAATCATGGTGCGCGGCAAGACGATGATGTGGACGAATCCCATCATGGTCGGCTATTGTTTCGACGAGGTGCTGGAGGCATACGTCAAGACCATGCCGGACACGGAATTTCTGGAAGTGCAGAAAGCCGTCAAAATGGCGCTGGGGCTCTCTCATGTGCCGGATAAGGCAAACGGTCAAGCACATGCGCCGGAAGCGCACACGGACGAAAACAGCACTATCTCCGATGATTTTGAAAAGCTGGTCGATGAGCGGGACAAGCTGAACGCGAAAATCAGTCAAAAGATGATTGACGAGTACACGACCCTCAAAGCGAAAATTAAAGTGCTGGAGGACATGAACGTGGAGAAAGGCGGTGCGCGGGAATGACGAAACAGGAATTTGCGGCGTTTGCCAGCGCGTTGAAAACCTACTATCCGCGCGAGCAGCTTCTCCCGAACGAACAGGCCATGAAGCTATGGTATCAGGAGCTTGCGGATATCCCCATGCAGATCGCGGAAGCGGCGCTGCGGAAGTGGGTATCGACAAGCAAGTGGTCGCCCACCATCGCCGACATCCGCGAAATGACCGTCGATGTCAAGCGCGGCGATGCGCCGGACTGGTCGGAGGGTTGGATGAAGGTCAATCTCGCCATCAAACGCTATGGCCGATACAGGCCAGCGGAGGCAATGGAAAGCCTCGACCCCATCACGCGGAAGGCCGTGAAGAATCTGGGCTTTCAAAACCTCTGCGATACGGAGGACATCGGCTACTACACGCGGCGATTTCAGCAAATCTTTGAGACAGAAGCCAAGCGGGAACAGATGCGCTATCAGCTCCCGCTTGGATTACAGGAAACCATTGCAGAGATTCAGGGTGAGTTTCGCTTCAAGCTCGAAAGCGGGGATGCGCATGGATAAAGAGAAGGTCTGGCTGGTGGAGGCCGTCGGGCGCGACGCTTTCGGGAACTGGCTGCGCGTCTACACGGAGCACCAGTGCAAGGATATCATCGCGGCATGGGATTTCATTCAGAAAATCAATCCGGGCGGGGTTTTCACCTTTGTCTGCATACGGGAGGGCGTGAAAGATGAGCGAGGTCAAGGATTACTTGAACAGAATCAAATGGTACGACGTGCTGATTGACAGCAAGCTGGAGGAAATGGAACGGCTGAACGATCTTGTCCGCCGGATAACGCCCAGCATGAGCGGAGCCGCTGGCGGCGGCAACGGGGACAAACTCGGCGATACCGTTGCGAAAATTGTGGATTTGCAGGACGAAATCAACCGAAACATTGACGATTTTGTCAATCTGAAAAGTGAAGCCTCCGCTATGATGGAGCAGATCAAGCAGCCTGAATATTATCATGTGTTACATAAACGTTATGTATTGTTTCAAACCTTCGAGAGAATTTCAAACGATATGGGCTATTCGTACAGAACCGTTTTGAACCTGCACGGGCGGGCGCTGCAAGCCTTCGAGAAGGTGCTGAAAGCAAAGAAATAAAAAGGGCGGCGCATCATTCTGCGCCGCTTTCTTGTTCGTCCCGTTCTATTTGTGCCAAGATGGCGCGAAGGATGAAAGCCTGTACGGATTCACCGCATTTTTCTGCGTGTGTCTGGATGGTTTCCTTCATGCAGCTCTCCTTCGGCACACGAATTGTAATTCTGTCTTGGGTAGAAAGATATTTTTCATTTGCCTGCTTGCGCTGCTCATACCCCTTTGTCATGGCGATGCACTCCCTTCTGACATACATGATACCACTTGTCTTACAAACATGGCAACATGTAAAAATAAACAAAAAACACATGACAACATGTTGCAAATAGTCAATAGATTTACATGGCAACATGTAGTATAATGAGACCATAGAAAAGGAACAGAACACCGACCGAACAAAACAGGAGGAAACGAAAATGAAAGTCAAGTTTACCGATACCATGAAGGATATCGTCACCGTCGCGGAAATGCCTGCCGTGAAGAAGGTTATGCGGTGCGCGAATGAAGAGGAATATACAGCTACAGATTGGGCGAGAGTCGCCGCTCGGTTAGTTTTTGACGATAACGCCGCAATGATAATTGAAGCAAGGGCAAGGATTGCAAAGAATCATCGCGTTTGGGATGCTTTCGATGCTGAGACGCGTGACATTGACGTATGGATCGAATTTACCGCATTTAGTGAGTATCGTAGCAGTTTTATTATCGCAGGCGTATATCTGTCCGACCTGTGGCAGCTCACAAGGGACAATGCCGATGAGATCAAGTCCCACATGTACATCAGACGGTTCAAGGAAGTGAAAGACTAAGGTTTTCAGAGCGCCCAGCATCCGGGCGCTCTTTTTTTGAAAAGTTTGCATACACTTTCACATAATTTCATAGTATTGCACATTGCGTCTATGATATGATTATAATGCGCGAAGCGAACAAAGAGAACAAAGCGATAAGCCCGACGGGAATCACCATTTCCTGCCGGGCTTTTTGTGTGGAACGGAAAGGCGGTGCATCATGGGTAAATTGCAGGAGCTTTACCTCTGCCCCACCTGTATCTGTATTTGATACGCGTCAAGGGTACTGGCAGAAACGGAAAAAGGAATGGAAGGACATCGGGCTGCATAGCGACGTTGGCCGGGATGACCACCTTTTGCGTGGCGGTTTCAAAGAACTGGCGCAAAAGAGAGGCATGAACCTCACGGGAACGTCAATATTTGACCCGGTGCTTTGCGAAATCGTCTATAACTGGTACAGCGACGAGGGCGGCTTGATCTTTGACCCGTTCGCGGGCGGCTCTGTGCGCGGCGTTGTGGCCGAGCTGCTGGGGCGGCACTATATCGGGATAGACCTATCACAGCGACAGGTGGACGCAAACCAGATGAATGCGGACGCGCTGGGCGTATGTCCGGCGTGGCATTGCGATGATAGCAGAAATATGAATGACTATATACCAGACGGCAGCGCCGATCTGGTCTTTTCATGTCCTCCTTATCACAATTTGGAGAAATACAGCGACCATCCGCTCGACCTCTCCAATATGTCTTATGCGGATTTCTGCATGGCGTACAGCGATATCATCGGGAAAAGCTGCCGGAAGCTCAAGGATAACCGCTTTGCGGTGTTTGTCGTCGGGGATATCCGGGACAGCAAGGGCGCATATCGGGATTTTCTCGGCCTGACAAAGCGGCTTTTCATCAAAAACGGCTTGTATCTGTATAACGAATCCATCCTGCTCAACCAGTATTCAACGGCACCGATGCGAGCCGGGGGCGCGTTTTCCGCAAGCCGGAAGGTGACGAAGGTTCATCAAAACGTGCTTGTCTTTTACAAGGGCGACATGAAGAAAATCAAGGAAACATTCAAAAATGAGTTCAAAAAAGCACCACTTGAACGGTTTTTGACATGAAAGGAGGCGAGGATTGTGGTGAAGATGACCGACAAGCAAAAAAGATTCTGCGACGAATATCTGATTGACATGAACGGCGCTCAAGCTGCAATCCGAGCCGGATATTCAAAGAAAACCGCAAAGCAAATTGCAACTGAAAACCTATCAAAACCTTACTTGCGCGAATACATCGACAAACGGATGGCCGAAAAGGAAGCGGCGCTTATCGCCGACCAAGATGAGGTTATGAAGTATTTAACGGCGGTCATGCGCCGGGAAAAGGCGGAGCATGTCGTCGTCACCTGCACGGAAGAAACATCCTCCTATGTGCCGGACGGTGAAGGCAAGATGCGCAAGCAAACGGTGAAGAAGGAAACGCCGCAAATTGTCGAAATCCCTGCCAGATTGCAGGACAGCAACAAGGCGGCGGAGCTGCTGGGCAAGGCATACGGCATTTATACCGACAAGGTGGACGCGGATGTGGACATGAATCTGAATATCAAGGTGGATTATGGAGAAGAAAATGACGGTTGACGTTCTGGGAACGCCTTATAGCATTGCGTTTTTCGATTACGACGAAAAGCCGTATTTCAAGCAAAACAGGGCGGACGGTTATTGTGACAACGTGACCAAGGAAATCGTCATGTGCAATATGCAGACATATCCGGGATATGAGGATGAAACGCCTGAATATTGCAGAATGATCGAAAAAGCAACCCTGCGGCATGAAATCGTTCACGCCTTTTTCAACGAAAGCGGCCTTTGCTCAAGCTCGCTTGACTATGGCGGCGCATGGGCAAAGAACGAAGAAATGGTTGACTGGATTGCCTTACAGTTTCCAAAGATGATGAAAGCATTTGAAAGCGTTGATGCGTTGTGAACATAACGGTTAAAGCCAACCCCATCTTCCGCGAAGTTGACCAAAGCCGGAAGCGGTACATCATAATGAAAGGCTCGGCTGGCTCGGGAAAAAGCGTTGACACGGCGCAAAACTACATCCTCCGCCTGATGCGCGACGCTGGGCGGAATCTGGTCTGTATCCGCAAGTCGGATATCACCAACCGCGACAGCACCTTTGCCGAGCTGACGGGCGCGATTTATCGCATGTTTGGCGATAAAGCAGACCAGTATTGGGCGATTACAATGTCGCCGCTGAAGTTGACCTGCCGCCACAATGGAAATCAGATCATCTTCCGAGGGATGAACGACGAGCGCCAGCGTGAGAAGCTGAAATCCATCACATTCCAGCGCGGCAAGCTGACAGACGTTTGGTGCGAAGAGGCTACGGAGCTGACACAAGCGGACGTTGAAATCATCGACGACCGTCTGCGCGGCGAGCTGCCGCCGGGACAATTCTATCAGATACGCATGACCTTCAACCCGGTCAATAAGAACCACTGGATAAAGCGTGTCTATTTTGACATGCACGATGACAATGTGCTTTGCCATCATAGCACCTATCTGAATAACCGCTTCATTGATGACGCATACCGGGCGCGTATGGAGCGCCGAAAGATCGTAGACCCGGAAGGTTATACCATATACGGCCTCGGCGAGTGGGGCGAAATTGGCGGTCTGATTCTTCACAACTGGGAGGTCAGCGAGATTTCCCAAGACATGAAGGACTATCACGATGTTGCCATTGGCCAAGACTTCGGTTTCAACCATGCCAACGTCATCTTGACGCTCGGCGAGAAGGATGACGATATCTACATCATGCGGGAGATATACGTCTTTGAGAAGGACACGTCCGAAATCATCCAGATGGCGGAAGATACGGATGTTCCGAAAAACAGGACGATGTGGTGTGACAGCGCAGAGCCGGACAGAATCCGCATGTGGAAGAAAGCCGGATATCGTGCCAAGGGCGTTGACAAGGGCGGCGCGAAAGGCTCTATCAAGGCACAAATCGACTGGCTCAAGCAGCGTCACATATACGTTCACCCGTCATGCGTGAATACGATCAAAGAGCTGCAACAATGGAAATGGCAGAAGAACGAGCAAACAGGCGAGTATCTGGACAAACCCGTCGCCTTTCAGGATGACGCGATGGCCGCGCTGCGGTACGGCGTGGAAAGCTGGCGGAAGGCGCGGGGCTGGATGACATGAGAAAGAGCGAAAGGCGGTGAAACCGATGCTGACGGTCGAGGAAATCGGAACATTTATCGAGGCTGACAAGTGCAGCAAGAAAAAGCAGCTTGCGATGGTCGGCCAGCGGTACTATGAAGGCCAGCACGACATTCTGAAAAAGAGGATTTTCTTTTTCAATGCCGACGGCGTTCTGGAAGAAGATAAAATCAGTGTAAACACAAAAATTCCGCACCCCTTCTTCAAAGAGCTGGCAGACCAAGCTGTTCAATACCTGCTATCCTGCAATGATGGCTTTATCCGCTCGGATGACCCGGATTTGCAAAGTGAGCTTGACGATTACTTCAATGAGAATGAGGATTTCATTTCAGAACTGAACGAAATCCTGACGGGGAGCATCGTCAAGGGCTTTGAATACGCCTATGCCTTCAAGGGCGAGGACGGGAAAACGCACTTTCAGGCGGCGGACAGCCTCGGCGTGGTCGAGGTACGAGCCAAAGAAACGGCTGACCAGTGCGATTATCTGATTTACTGGTACATTGACCGATTCGATAAGGATTCCCGCGCCATCAAGCAGATTCAGGTGTGGGATAAAACGCAAACATGGTTTTATACCCAGATCGAGGACGGCGAAATAACGCCGGATGAATCGGAAAAGGACAACCCAAGGCCGCACACCCTCTATCAGAAGGGCGAAAAGCTCTATATGGACAGCTATAGGGAAATCCCCTTTATTCGGCTGGATAACAACCGCAAGCAGCGCAGCGACATTGCCACCATCAAAACCATGATTGACGATTACGATGTAATGAACTGTGGCCTCTCCAACAATATCGAGGACACAAACGAGGCGCTGTATGTCGTCACGGGCTTCGATGGGGACAACCTCGACGAGCTGATGAAGAACATCCGGGCGAAAAAGGTTGTCGGCGTGGGCGAAGGCGGAAACGTCAACGTGCAGACGGTGGACATTCCCATCGAGGCGCGAAAGGCCAAGATGGAAACTGACGAAAAGAACATTTTTCGCTTTGGCATGGGCGTGAACATGGAAAGCCTAAAGGACACGGGCGCGACGGTGAGCATCGCCATCAAGGCGGCCTATTCGCTGCTCGATCTCAAGTGCAACATGCTCGAAATCCGCTTGAAGCAATTCATGCGCCGGATGCTGAAAATCGTGCTTGCGGAAATTAACCATGATAACGGCACGGACTATCAGCAATCGGACGTTTACTTCTGTTTTAAGCGTGAAACCATCGTCAACGAAGCGGAACAGGCGACCATTGAACTGACCAAAGCCCAGCGGCGGGCGGCAGAGATCAACACCATTTTGAGCCTCGCTTCTACCATCGACGACGAAACCCGGCTGAAACTCATCTGTGAGCAGCTTGAAATCGACTATGACGAGATCAAGGACAAAGTGCCGAAGGAGGACGAAACCGGGCTTCCGCTCTATCAGGTGCAAAAAGAGCTTGACAACGCAAATCTGGAAGAATAGGCGTGATGAACCATGAGCATTGAACCGATTACAAGATTACAAAGATTTCTGCGGGTGCTGGCGGATAGCTCGGCAGATATGCCGGAACCGCTGAGAGATTTGGAAAAATGCTGCTGCTATGCGTGCGGACATCTGGACACCCGGCCAGAGCTGCACACGACCCTCGAAAAGCTGATTGCATCCGTGCGCGATAAGTCCATTGTTCCGCCAAAGCCCAACACGCGCCTTGAAAAGTACGTGGCGGCAATGGCGGGCGTATGGGATGACGAACTGCCCGAACCCATCACAAGAGAGGATAAGATTCTTTTTGAAGCTGCATCCGGCGAGGATGTGACGCTTTCCGGCAATCCCCTCATGCTGGAGAACTGTATCGGCGGGAAGGCACTAAAAGCGTTACACGTGTACGGCAAGAGCACGCAGGACGGCACACCCAGCCCGGACAACCCGGTGCCGATCGTGAGCGCGGGGGACGGCGGGAGCGTGACAGTGAAGGTGACGGGGCGGAATTTGATTCAGGGCATCAATAAAATAATCGCCCCGTCGGAGGCGATTGAAGGCGGCGTTAGAATTGTAAACGATAGCGGCGGAAATAGTCGTTTAGCGTTTTTTAACGCGGACTTGAGAAAAGGAATAACATATACTATTAGTTTTACACAGAAGGTTGTGCAAGGGGATGGAATCAATGCAAATATCTATTTGCCAGATATTGGACAGTTCGTTTCCACCCGATTTACCCCTCTACAGGACACGGGCAAAATCGGAATTTATCTAAACCAAGCACAACGTGGAACGCTCGAAATTACGAATATCCAAGTAGAAATCGGCACCGCCAGCACCACCTACTCCCCCTACTGTGAACAGCTCCTCACCCTCCCCACGCCCAACGGCTTACCCGGCATCCCTGTCACGTCCGGCGGCAACTACACTGACCCGACAGGCCAGCAGTGGGTGTGCGACGAGGTGGACTTGAAGAGAGGGGTGATGGTGCAAAGGGTTGGAAAAGCGCAAGTCAACACAAAAAACGGCGTTGTTGATGAAGAGTATCGTTTAAGATTGCTCATTGGTGAAAAAGAAGCGAGCCTCGGTGATTTTGAGTGCATTATAAGCATAACGCCTTATACATCGTGGACTTCCTGTACTATGGGCGATTTTCTGTACTTAAAAAATGTGAAAAAGCCGGATGGAAGTTTTTTTACCGCAAAAGAGCTTAAAGCCTTAGCACTTGACGTAGACGTTGTGTATCAACTCGCCACCCCCATCGAAACCCCGCTCACCTCTGCCGAACTTGCCGCATACAAAGCGCTGACTACCTACGCGCCCGACACCGTGGTGCAAGCGAGCGACGGCGCAGGGCTGGAAGCAACCTACAAATGCAACGTGAGAAAAGCCGAAAAGACAATCAATGACCTGTACGCCGAGCTTACGGCAGAATTGGAGGCATAACATGAGCACGACCGCGAGACTTTGCAAAATCCTGATTACCAAGAGCCGCTATACATACGATGATATGTATGCAAAGCTCGACCTTTTCCTCTTGATGGGGCGCATCAGCGATGAGGATTATGTCGAGCTGACCGGAATGCTGGTTAAGCCTGAAGAGACGGAGCAACCGGGGGACGGCGAGCAGAGCGATGTGATTTCCGGTGAATAAGGCCGAAAAAGAGGTCATCCAAAGCCAGCTTAACAACGAAAAGGCCGTGCTGCTTGATCTCAAGCGCCAGTATGCGCGGGCGCTGCGGGACATCAACGATAAAATCAGGATGCTGCAAAGCGATGAGCTGACGCAATCGCGGGCTTATCAAATCCAGTATCAGAAGGCGCTCAAGGCGCAAATCGAGGCTATTCTGGATAAGCTGCAAGGCGATGAGTTCAGCAGCATTCAGGATTATCTTTCCCACAGCTACACGGAAGCGTATGTCGGCACGATGTACGGCTTGCACGGGCAGGGAATCCCCATCATAACGCCCATTGACCAGCGGGCGGCGGTGAAGGCGGTTGTCACGGACAGCAAGCTATCCACCAACCTGTACGCGGCGCTGGGCTATGATATGGACAAGCTGAAGAAACACGTCCGCGAGGAAATCACGCGAGGGCTTGCTTCTTCGCTGCCCTATGACCAGATTGCGCGGAACGTGTCCATGTTTTCCACCCTGCCGCTTGCCAACGCAAAGCGGATTGTCCGCACTGAAGGCCACAGAATCCAGCAAGCCTCCGCTGAGGACGCGCGACAGGCCGCCAAAGCCAAGGGCGCGGATGTTGTGAAGCAATGGGACGCAAGCCTTGACGGCAAGACGCGGCCTCTGCACCGGGAGCTTGACGGGCAAATTCGGGAGACGGATGAACCCTTCGAGGTGAATGGGATAAAGGTGAATATTCCGGGCGCTTTCGGCGACCCGTCGCAAGATTGCAACTGTCGTTGCGTGGCGCTGACCCGCGCACGGGCGGCGCTGGATGCGGACGAGCTGGCAACGCTGAAGCAGCGGGCGGAGTTCTTTGGGCTGGATAAGACGGAGAGCTTCGAGGACTTCAAAAAGAAGTATCTGAAAGCGTCTGAAACCGTTGAAAAAACTGGGAAAAATGGTATAATAAAAGCAGATAAGATTGTATCCGGCCACGCTGGAACACCGAAGAAGGCGACGCCGGGAACAGTCATCGACCATAAGAGCGACAGCGACGTGGTAAACGTCAGGAGCTTCTACGGCACGAACGGGTTGAAAGAAAAAGATATCCACACAGACGATCATGGTTATCCGAATCGGCATAAGTTCGGCCAGCATGGCGAACATGCCCACGATTATGAGTGGGATGAAAACGAACGGCTGAAGAATAAAACAACCAGAGAACTCAGCCAAGAAGAACGGGAAGGGAGCAGCGATATCTTGTGATGAACAAATCAGAATTGAGACAGATTATTCTTGATTGTTGTAATGATGTGGTTTTCACATTCAACGGCAAGGAATCTGGAATCACATCCGATGTCAAGAATTACGTCCCGACCTTCCACGCATGGCATGGAAAAGAAACGAAGTCATATTCCGATGTGGATGTGCTGATGGATGATGAGTTTTTCAGCGGGAAGTCAATTACAGACTTGATTGGGAAAGTTAAATTTACGTTTGCCTAAAGCACCGTTCAATCGAATGGTGCTTTTTTCATGCAAAAAAGACAGTCAAACGCGGCTGTCTTTTTATGTTGGATTTGAAAGGAGATATGAACCATGAAACCCTGCTTCAAAGTTTGGTTTAAGGCTGCCGGAATCCGTGCCATCAAGACGGTGGCACAGGCGGCCATCGCAACCATCGGCTCGTCTGCCGCTATGGGCGACGTGAATTGGGCGCTTGTCGCGTCCTCTGCGGCGCTGGCGGGCGTGCTCTCCCTGCTGACCTCCGTTGCCGGACTGCCGGAGTGCAAGGACGACAAGGAAACGCCGGAAGAGCTGGACACGCTCGACGAAGGGGCGGATGAAGATGTATGACCGACAAAAGGTGCTGAATATCGCCCTCGCGGAGGTCGGCTATCTGGAAAAGGCCAGCAGAAACGCGCTGGACGATAAGACGGCCAACGCCGGAGATGCGAATATCACCAAATATGCGCGCGACCTTGACGCTATCAGCTTCTACAATGGCCGAAAACAGGGCGTGGCATGGTGCGACGTGTTTGTTGACTGGTGCTTTGTACAGGCATACGGCAAGCTGGCGGCGCTGAAGATGACCTTCCAGCCGACGGTGAGAAAGAACAACGCGGGCGCTGGTGTCAAGTGGAGCCGTAAATACTACGAGCAAAAGGGACAGTTCTTCCATTCCCCACAGGTTGGAGACCAAATCTTCTTTGGCACTTACGGAAGCGAAACCCATACTGGCCTTGTCTACAAGGTAGATGGGAGCCGCGTCTATACGGTCGAAGGCAATACATCCGGCGCGAGCGGCGTGGTCGCCAACGGCGGCGGAGTTTTCAAAAAGAGCTATCCCCTCTCCCACGGTCGAATCTGTGGCTATGGCCGTCCGGCGTATGGCGTACAGACAGCGGCAGAGCCGGAACAGGAACAACCAAAAGAACCCGAAGAAAGCGCGGATTATACGCTCTACACCGTGAAGAAGGGCGACACGCTTTGGCGCATCGCTCAAAAGCTGCTTGGCAGGGGCAACCGATACAAAGAGATCAAGCAGCTTAACGGCATGCAGAGCGACAAGATTCTCGCTGGGCAAACCATCAAAATCCCGAAAAAGGCATAACGGCGCGAAACGCGCCTTTTTTGCATCGTCCAGCGCCGGGACGTAAAAGAGGGCGCTGTCTCAAAACGTGGACGACCCACGTTAAAAGCGTATATCAGAAAGGATAGGGGCATCTATGACGATCAACGAAATTCTCAAGGCGAAAGGCATTTCTGACGAAACCGTGGCCGACATTCTCGCAGCGATGAAGGAAAACAAAATCTTCACGGCGGGCGAGGAAAACCTTGATATCCGATACGGCAAGCTGAAAACCCAGAATGACGCGACCGCGCAGCAGCTCACCGAGGCAAACGCGCTCATTGAAGAGCTGAAGAAGGGCACCAAGGGGCAGGAAGGCTTGCAGCAGAAGATCACGGCGTATGAAACGCAGGTGCAGCAGCTTCAGGCGGAGCTTGAAAAGACCAAGCTCGAAGCGGCCATCAAGGTCGAGCTGCTTTCCAGCAAGGCGAAGGACGTGGATTATCTCGCGTACAAGCTGAACGAAAAGCTCAAGCACGACGGCGAAACGCTGACGCTTGACGATAACGGCGCAATCAAGGGCTGGGACGACAAGCTGGCAGGACTGAAAACCCAGTTCCCGACCATGTTTGAGACGGACAGCGGGAACGGCGACGGCTATCAGATTTATCAGCCCAACAAGCTCAAGAGCGGTGACGGAGGCGAACCGACCCCGACGAAGGAGAGCTTCAAAACCATGAGCTATGAGCAGCGCGTGGCCTTGAAGCAGAAGAACGAGACGCTTTATAAGCAGCTCTCCAAGTAACGACAAGAAAGGATGATATAAGATGGCAAGGACTGGACTTTTCGGCGGCTTCTACTTTGACGAGGAAGTTTTCACCGACATGATGGCCGAGGCCGAGTATTGGAGCAACCCGATTCTGGCTTCCGGCGTTATCCGCAATGACCAGAGCATCATGGACGCTATCGGCGCGAAGGGCAACGTCGCGACCATGCCGATCTATACCCCGCTGAACATCCATGACAGCAACATGGGCGCTCTGAACAACGACGGCATGACCGATAACACCCCGGTTGAGATTTCCGGCAGCAAGCAGACGATGATGCTGATTCAGCGCATGAAGGCTTTCAAAGCCAAGGATTTCACCAAGGAACTGACGGGCGCTGACCCGATTTCCCGCATCAAGGCCAGCGTTCAGAGCTACTATAAGCAGGTCTGGGAAAACGAGATGATGAACGTTGCACAGGCGGTCATGGGCGTTTCCGCGCTCTCCGACCATGTGACCGACCTCTCCATCACGACGGGCACCATCGCCGACGCGAACAAGATCAACGAGACGACGCACATTGACGCGGAGCAGGCTGCGCTTGGCGATATGGCGGGTGGCCTCGGCCTCATCGTGATGCACAGCAAGATTTTCGCCGCGTATAAGAAGCTGGCGCTCGTCGAGTATGACAAGTACGTTGTCAATGGCGCTATCAAGCAGGAAATCAACCTGCCGACCATCGGCGGCAAGCACGTCCTCGTGACGGATTACTACACGCTGGACGCAACCACGACGGGCTTCCCGGTCTACAAGACGTATCTTTTCGGCGAAGGTGCTTTCCTGTCTGCCGATAAGACCAACTACGAGAACCAGTATACGACCAATTACGACCCGCAGACGGCGGCGGGCACTGACCTGTTCTATACCAAGCAGGGCAAGGTTCTCCACCCGAACGGCCTTTCCCTCGCGGTGGACAATATTGCCAAGGAATCCCCGACGTTCGCCGAGCTTGGCACGGCGGCCAATTACAGCCTGAAGTTCAACCACAAGAACGTCAAAATCGGCCTGATTAAGTCCAACGGTTAAGAGGGGAGTGCCCGAAACATGAACAGATTTGTGATTGTGGATGGGCTGCCTTACCTGTACGCCGACGACGGCAAAACCTACACGGTGCGCTGGGACGAAAAGGGCTTTACGGTTGGGGCGGAGGTTCAGCTCTCCGTCCCTTCTCCCTTTTTTACGTTTTCCGAGCTGTCCGTCAAGGCGAAATGCGCCGGACGGCTTGACAGCATCGCGGCGGTACAGGACGAGCAGCAGGATGAGCAGCAAGCCCACGAAACCAAATTGGAAGAGCTGACGGTCGCCGAGCTGCGTGAATTTGCCGAGCAGCGTGGCCTTGATCTCGGTGAAGCCAAGAAAAAGGCGGAAATCCTCGAAGCGATTAAGGGCGTGATGGAATGATTCTGACGGTCGAGGCACTGCGAAAGCACATCGAAACCGACGAAACCGACGACGTGCTGGAAGAAAAGCTGCGGGCGATGGAGCTGTTGATTCGCGCTTATACGAACAACAATTTCCAGCAGCGGGCGGCGCGGCGCGAGGCTGACGTTGTGGGCGGCTTTCTCTACATGGAGGCGCTCCAACCCTTTGATGTCGGCGACACGCTGCAAATCAGCGATTCCGAGCTGAACGACGGCCTCTATACGGTCACGAAAGTGGATGACGCAACCGTCACGCTCAAAGAAAAGACATACGACGAAAAGAATGTCCGCGTGACGCGCGTCATCTATCCCGCCGATATCAAGATGGGCGTGGTCAACATGATGAAATGGGAACTGAATAACCGGGGAAAGGTGGGTATCAGCTCTGAAACCATTTCCCGGCACTCTGTGTCTTATTTCGATATGTCCGGCGACAATTCCATTGCCGGATTCCCGAAGGCGCTGCTGGGCTTCCTAAAGCCCTACATGAAGGCGCGATTCGGTCAGGGGGTGCGCGTATGAAGGGCATCGGCGGCAACCTGACGGCCATCATCGAAAAGCGCACAGTGACCAAGAACGAAATCGGCGAGCATATTGAAAGCTGGCAGGAGGCGGAAAGGCTGCGCGGCTGGCTCGATCTTGCTTCCGGCGATTCCCGTTATACGGTATTTTCCGCCAAGGTGCAGCAATCCACGCACGTATTCATTGCGGATTATAAGCCGCTGCCGGATGACGTGACGGCTGAAAATGCACGGGTGACGATTGCGGGCAAGCGTTACGACGTGATGCTGATTGACAACCCGATGGAGCTGGGCGAGGGAAGTCAGCTTGAAATCTATCTCAAATACACTGGGGGACAGTGATATGGCGAATGTCGTCTTTAACGATATGAGCTTGGAGGTCGAGGCGGCGCTTGATGAAACCACTATCGCATGGTTGAACGCATGGGCGGCGGAAATCGCCTCCACGGCGGCGAGAAACTGCCAGATGGATGAAGATGCGGGAAAGCAGCTCAAAGGCTCCTATGGCTTCCAGACGGACGACAGCGCGGGCAAGGCGCAAGTCGGAACACCTCTTGAGGCCGGATATTGGGAAGAGTTCGGAACAGGCGAATACGCGGTTCACGGCGACGGTCGAAAAGGCTGGTGGATTTACTGCCCCGGACAGCCTACCATGGGAGGCGGCCAGACATACGCAACAAAAGAAGAAGCGCTTGCGATGGCTGCTTATATCCGCGCACGGTACAAGAAAGAGGCCATCGTCACCAATGGCCGCAGACCGAGCCATACGCTTGAAAACGCCTTTAAGGGCAATCAGGCGAAGGCCAAAGCCGACCTTGAAGCAAAGCTGAAGGAGAGGATGGAAGAATGACCACTGAAACGATGAAATACATCAATAACCTGATGGCCAGCCTTTCTATCCCATACGCCTTCATGGAATGGAAAAGCAAGCCTCCGGGCGACCGCTATTTCGTCGGAGAGTATACCGAACCCCAAATGGCGACGCTTGAAGAGGACGGGAGGCAGGAAACAACGTTCATCCTCCGGGGCTTTACGCGTGGAGACTGGGGGCTGCTGGAAAAGGACAAGGCCGCCATCGAAAAGAGCGTGGCGGTTACGACCATCCTGCCGGACGGGACGGGGCTGGCCATCTTCTACGGCGGCGGCTATCCCGTGCCGACGGGCGACGCGGAGCTGAAAAGCATTAAAATCAATCTGACCATACAGGAATGGAAGGTGAACTGATATGAAAACGGGTATCAATGGCGTGTCGGCAAACACGCCCAAGAATATCCTCTTCGGTGCTGGCACGATTCACAAGGGTCTGAAGTACGAGGGCGACAAGTGGAACTTTGACGCGAGCATCATCGGCGCGACGAGCGGCGGCAGCAAGCTCTCCATCGTGCCGGAAATCACGAAGGTCGAGGCCGACGGCGTGTTTGTCTCCGCCAAGGGGCTGAACAAGAAGACGGGCGAAACGGCCACGATGGAGGTCAATCTGCTGGAGCTGTCCAAGGAGGTCATCACGGCGGCGACGCTGGGCAATGCTGGAACGTCTGTCGATACAAAGTATGATCTCATCGAGAGCAAGGCCGACATCGTGGAGGGCGACTATTGGGAAAACATCGCCTTTGTCGGCGCAACGCTTGACGGCGAGCCGATCATCGCCATCCTCGACAATGCGCTCTGCACGAGCGGTCTTGAGCCGGAGAGCAAAAACAAGGAAGGCGCGGTCGGTAAATTTACCTTTGAGTGCTATGCCGAGCTTTCCGGCGACCTTGAAACGCTGCCGTGGCACATCTACTATCCCAAGGCAACCTAATCAGAAACCAACCGGGCGGGGGCTGCTTCCCTGCCCGATTTTTATAAAAAGGAGATAGGCACATGGAAAACGTTGAATATACGCTGCGTGATTTGACGGCGGACGATATCTTTCTGGTTGTCAACGTCATCCGAAAAATCGGCATCAAGGAAATGAAAAACTGCTTTGCCACGCCGGAGGTGCGCGAGGCCATCAAGGCCACGATGCAGGGCAGCGATGAGAAGAAGACGGAAGAAAACGACATGACGAGCGTCGGCGTGGCCGTGATGCTGGAAGTCGCGGGCGTGATTATCGACCATCTGCCGGATTGCAAAGCCGAAATCTATGCCCTGCTTGCGGCGCTCTCCGGCATGAAGGCGGATGAAATCGCCGCGCTTCCGTCTCGTGTGTTCATGGCGATGGTCAAGGACACCATCAGGAAAAAGGAGTTCCCTGATTTTTTCGCGGGTGTGCTCGGATTGTTGAAATAAACGACGTGCAATTCTTTGACCTGATTTTCCGGCGATATGCCTCCCCTCTCACCCTGCTTGATGGGATGATACGGGGCGGGCGGCTGGAGGAATTTGTCAACGAATTTGTCGGCCTATACAACAAAGAGCAGGAAGATGAAACGCTCTGGAAGATTTGGCTGCATCGGGTTTTTGATCAGTCCTATGCAGATTTCCGTGCGTCTGTCAAATCGGACGCGAAAGCAGCACCAACGCAGGAAGAAATCAAGAGCACCGTCTCGCAATCGTATACCATGCTGACGGGCTTTGACCCTTCTGGGGGTGCAAGAGGTGGAGCTATTCAAGATTCTGGGGACAATCGCGATTGACAACGAACAGGCCAATCGGGCGCTGGAGGAAACGACGGCCAAAGCGGACGGCGCTGGGAAAAAGTCGGAATCCGCCTTCTCAAAGATTGGCGGCGCGGCAATGAAGGTCGGAAAGGCCGTTGTCGCTGCGGGCGTGACGTTGGGAACAGCGTGGATTGCGGCCATTGAGGGCAGCCGGGAATATCGGACGGAAATGGGCAAGCTGGACACGGCCTTCGTAACCAACGGCCATTCCTCCGACGCGGCGAAAAAGACCTATCAGGATTTACAGGCCGTGCTCGGCGAAACGGACGTTTCCGTTGAGGCTGCGAACCATCTGGCTGTGATGACGGACAACGAAAAGGATTTGCAGACGTGGACGGATATCTGCACGGGCGTTTTTGCGACGTTCGGCGATTCACTCCCTATTGAGGGACTGACGGAAGCGGCAAACGAAACGGCCAAGGTCGGCGAAGTGACCGGACCGCTCGCGGATGCGCTGAACTGGGCGGGCATATCCGAGGATGAATTTAACGACAAGCTGGCCAAGTGCTCCACCGAGCAGGAACGCCAGAAGCTCATCATGGAGACGCTGAACAATACCTATAAGAGCGCATCCGACCAGTACAAGAAGACCAACAAGGACGTGATGGACGCAAACAGCGCACAGGAACGGCTCAACGGCGCAATGGCCGAGCTTGGGCGCGTGGGTGAACCAATCCTGACAGCCGTTAAAAACGCAGTTGCGGGCATGGTTGAGGCTGCCGTCCCAAAGCTCGAATCCTTCATCCGCAAAATCAAGGACATGCGCAAATGGATGAAGGAGAACAAGACGACGGTGGACATTATGAAGACGGGCATTGTCGCGGCGACGGTCGCGGTTTCCGGCTTTGTGGCCGTGATGGGTTTTTCCAGCGCGATGAAGAAAGCATCGGCGGCCATCAAGCTCGTCACCGTGGCCATGAAGGCGCTGAACGTCGCCATGAAGGCCAACGTCATCGGCATTATTATCACGCTGATTGCGGCTCTTGTGGCTGGTTTTCTGTACCTGTGGAAAAACAACGAGGGTTTCCGAAATTTCTGGATTTCGATGTGGGATAAAATCAAATCTGCATGTGGTTCGGCCACCAAGTGGATTAAGAGCAAATTCAACGACCTGAAAGGCGCGGTGAAAACCGTTCAGGATTCCTTCGGGAAGATCAAAAGCGCCATCACCGACAAGATGGACGATGCGCGGGAAAAAGTGAAAAGCGTGATTGACAAAATCAAGGGCTTTTTCCCGCTGAAGGTCGGGAAAATCTTCAGTAACCTGAAAATTCCAAAGATTTCCGTCAGCGGAGGAAAAGCACCTTTCGGAATCGCTGGCAAGGGAAAGCTGCCGAATTTTAATGTGAAGTGGAACGCCGAGGGCGGCATCCTTGACAAGCCCACCATTTTCGGCATGACGGGCGACACGCTGCTCGGCGGCGGAGAGGCCGGAAAAGAAGCTATTGCCCCTATCGACACGCTGCAAACCTACATCCGGGAAGCGGTGCGGCAGGATAACGAGGCCATCATCCGAACGCTCATTGAGCAAAACGGGCTGCTGATGGACTTTCTCCGGCGCATCATGCCGAAGGATGTGAGGCTATCCAATGGTGCGCTGGTCGGCGAACTTCTGCCCCTGTTTGACGCGGGCATGAACGACAGGCTGACCCACACGATGAGGGGAAACACACGATAAAAACTTTTTTATGGAAGATGGGCGGTGAAGCCTATGAACATATTTGAACTTTTCGGCACCATTGCAATCGACAACGCAAAAGCAAATAAGGCGATATCTGACACGGACAACAAAGCGAGCGGCCTATCGAATACGATGGAGGCCGCTTTCGGCAAAATTGGAAGTCTGGCCAAGAAAGTCGGTACGGCGGTTGTGGCGGCCTTTGCCGTGGACAAAATCAAGGACTTTGGAAAAGATTGTGCTGAAACCTACGCCAGCATCGCGGCGGAACAGGCATCTTTTGAGCAGATTATGGGCGACTACGCCTATATGGCGCAAGAGAAGATGGATAAGGTCGCCAGCGAGACGGGCATGGTATCTTCTCGACTCACGCCTTACATGACCAGCATGACGGCGAAATTCAAGGGCTTGGGCTATGGCGTGGATGAGGCGACCAACCTTGCACAAGAGGGCTTGACGATTGCTGCGGATGCGTCGGCCTTCTGGGACAAATCGCTTGATGAATCTATGTCCCACTTGAACAGCTTCATCAACGGCAGCTATGAAGGCGGCGAGGCAATCGGTCTGTTTGCCAACGATACGCAGATGGCGGCCTATGCCGTTAAAAAAGGCATCGTTTCGGAAACAAAGGCATGGTCGGCACTGGATGAAGCAACCAAACAGGCGACGCGCTTGCAATACGCCAAGGATATGATGGCGCAATCCGGCGCAACGGGGCAGGCGGCGAAAGAATCCGGGGAATATGCAAACGTCCTTGCAAACCTGAATGAGCACATGCGCCAGCTTAAAGGTGTTATCGGCAAGCCCATTCTGGAAAAGCTCATTCTTCCGGCAATGCGGACGCTGAACAAGATCATGCCGGGGCTGACGGAAAAGACCGAGGCTTTTATGACGGGATTTTCCAATGGCCTTGATAAAGTTGCCGGGTATTTTAAGGACGTATTCACAGAAAACGGTTTGAACCTCAAGGCGTTGCCGCAAGCGTTCAAGAAAATGGGCACGGACATCGTGTCCTATCTCAAAAACTTGTCCGTTGGCAATGGCGAATTTTTCAGGAATATCGGGCAGAACGTCGGAAATCTGGTTGTTAATCTTGGAAAAGCAATCCTTGGGGCACTCTCGAAACTGGTTGATGATATTCCTTCCATCCTTTCGACGGTTGCCAATGCCATCAGTACGGCGTGGCAAAGCGTGGTTTGGCCGCTGATTCAGGGCTATTTCAAGGCGATATTCGGCGTTGATTTGCCTGACTGGAGCCAAATTGCCACGGATATCTCGACAGGATGGAATACCGTTATTTGGCCAGCTATTCAGAATTTCTTCAAAACAGTCTTCGGAATTGAATTGCCGAGCTGGACGGATTTGACGCAAAAGATTTCTGATGGATGGAATAATGTGATATGGCCAGCCATTCACGATTTCTTCAAGGCGATTTTTGAACTCAATCTTCCGTATTGGAGCGATCTTGCTACAAAAATCGCTAACGGCTGGAATGATGTGATCTGGCCGGAAATACAGAATTATTTCAAGGCAACCTTCGGAATTGATTTGCCTGACTGGAATGATCTTGCGCTGAGAGCCGCGCAATGGTGGGAAGATGAAGCCCTTCCAGCCATTCAGGGCTTTATCAAAGCACCGTTTGGTATTGAACTTCAAGACTTCGGAACGGTTGCTGCCAATATCAAAGCATGGTGGGACGATGTGCTGAAAACGGTGGGCGACATTTTCAAATCCATATTTGAAGTAAAACTGCCTTCTGCTTCGGAAGTCGCAGATGGCATCACATCGTGGTGGAACGGCGTAAAGAGCAGCATTGCGGGAATTTTCAATATCAACGCCAATGTCAGCCATTCGTTCGGCGGCGGTTCCTCCACGGGAACAGGCGGCGGAAGATCAATTCCGGGACACGCCAACGGCCTTGATTTCGTTCCACGCGACGGCTATCTGGCGCGGCTGCATTACGGCGAAACGGTGCTCAACCGGGCGAACGCTGACGCATGGAGAAGCGGCACAATGGGCAGCGCGGAGGTCGGGCGGCTTGAAACGGCCATCAATGCTCTTTCCGGCCTGATGCAGCAGATGGTCGCCAATACGCGCGGCGGCCAGCAAATCGTTCTTGATTCCGGCGTACTGGTCGGCCAGCTTGCGCCGCGCATGGACGAGCAGCTCGGCACCATCAGCGGACGCAAAGGAAGGAGGAATTGACCATGATGGGCGTGATTTTCGGAGAAAAACATTCCTATCGGGATTGGGGGCTTGTGCTCAAAAGCCGCCCTGTCATCAGTCCTCCGACCCCGAAAACAAAATTGATTCAGGTTCCCGGCTCTGACCGGGTGATTGACCTGACGGAAAGCCTGACGGGCGCTGTTCACTATGAACTGCGCCAGATGAGCTTTGAATTTCTGATGATTGATGAGCGGGAGCGCTGGCCGATCACCTATTCGGCAATTCTCGCGGCGCTGCATGGAAAGCGGCTCAAGATCACGCTTGACGACGACGCGAATTATTACTACGAAGGGCGCGTCACCGTGGGCGATTTGGAAGCAGACAAGAAGGCCGCGACGCTGACCATCACGGCAGAGGTTGAACCGTACAAGCGGGAGCGCTTCGGCACGGGGAGGCGGTTGTGATGTACAAGATACATGTGGATGGTGCGCTGCTCTGGGCGAATAATGCGGACAGCGCGGGAATGGACATTCTCACGCCCAAGCTGAAGCTGGACGTGAACGGCGCGGGTTCGCTGTCCTTCGTCATGCCGCCGGGAAACTTGCTCTATAACAGCGTCAAAAAGCTGAAATCCATCATAACCGTGGAAGAAGACGGTGACATCATCTTCCGGGGGCGCGTGATGGATGATACGCGGGACTTTTACAATCAAAAGAGCGTCTATTGTGAGGGCGACCGCTCTTTTTTGATCGACAGTCTGAAAAGACCGTACAGCTATAACGGCAATGTACAGGCATTTTTCCGGGAGCTGGTGAGCGGCCATAATGGGCAGGTGGACGCGGAAAAGCGCTTCACAGCCGGCAATATTACAGCGGTCGATCAAGCCTTGACGATGGAGGCCGAGGACGACAGCTATCAAAGCACGTCGGACGCGATTGAAAACCGCTTGCTTGGCGCATACGGCGGCTATCTGGCGACGCGGACGGCGGGCGGCGTGACCTATCTGGACTGGCTGAAAGAGCCGAGCGGCGCGGATGCGCGGGAAATCAGCTTCAGCGTCAACTTGCTTGAGCTGAAAGACAAGCTCGACGCGGCGGATATTTTCACAGTGCTGCTTCCTCTCGGTGCTTCCAGTGTGGACGACGACGGCAACGAGCAAGACCCGGTTTCTATCGCTTCGGTCAACGGCGGCGTTGAGTACATCCAAGACGATGACGCGGTGAGCCTGTACGGCAAAATCTGGCGAGCGCAGACGTGGAGCAACGAAGAAGACCCCTCCGCCCTGCTGACCAAGGCGCAGGAGTTTCTGAAAACGGGCGCTTTGCTGCGAACGATTACGCTGACGGCGGTTGATATGCACTTCATCGACAGCACGGCGGCGAGCGTCCACATCGGTGACGAGGTGCATATCCTATCCAACCCGCACGGCATGGATTTGACGATGACCTGCTCCCAAATGGAAATCGACCTGCTGAACCCGGAAAACACGACGTACACCTTCGGCGAGCCGCCGAGGACACTGACGGAAAACTACGTCAAGACGGATGAGGCCGTTGAAACCGTCACAGGAACGGGGCGAAGGGGCGGCGGCGGTGGCAGCCAAAAGAAAACAGAAGCGAAATTGCGTTGGGCAATCATCGAAGCGAATGAGAAAACCGCGCAGATTAACCTATTGACGCATGACCAAAATGAGCTGACTGGCCGAGTAAGCAACGCGGAAATCCGCCTTGACGGCATCAACGCAACGATTGACTTAAAGGCAGACAGGACGCTCGTTGATGATCTGGAAACCCGCGTAACCAGCGCGGAGGTCAATATCGACGGCGCAAACGCCGCAATCACCCTCAAGGCCGATGCGAGTATTGTGGACAACCTTGGAGAACGCGTATCAAGCGCGGAAGTGACAATCGACGGCCTGAACAGCGAAATCGCCCTGAAGGCGGACAAGATCACGCTGAACGGATATGTCACGGCCAACCAGCTTAAAACGGAATTTTCTAATTTTGAAAGCGGCATTTCCGACACGCTCTATGTGCGGGCATTAAGCGCAACCAACTTTGAATGCAACAGTTTGAAACTCGCCGGGTATGGGCTGTCCTTGACGCAAAAAAAAGTTGTGACAAGCGTGAGTAGAACGAGACGCTATGTGAAATCCCCTTCCGACGTATCTATTGAGATTTACGAGTGTTCCGGCGTAAGCACAGATACAATCTACTATGCATCTTGGGAGTGATGAAAATGGACGTGGAAAATATCATTATGCAGCTCGGAAACGTCGGGCTGCTGCTTGAATCAGTGGAAACCAAAGGCGAGCAGAACCTGAACAACCTGCTCGCGGCTATCCAGATCACCCGGAAAACCATCAAAGAGCTGAAGGAGGCGATTGACCATGAAAATCGAAACGAGCAAGGGGAAAACGTTTGATATTGAATTTATCTGCTCTCCTTTCAGGGATGGGAGCAAAGCCATCATTGAACTGGAGGATGCGCGGCCTCTGGCCGAAATCGCCGCTGACTTTGACGGCCTTAAAAGCATCAAAAAAACTGGTTCCGGCAGGGATGACAAGGCCGTCTATGAAATGTATGAAGGCTTTTCTCAGCTTGTAGGCATTCAGCGCGACACGGCAGCGGGAAGTGTACGCCTGACGCTGGCAAAGGAGGCCTGACGCATGGCCGATACCATCGAAACGCGAATCTCCATGCCGCCCGTCGAGTTGAACAAGGGAATCAGAAAGACCTTCTTTGAAACGCTTTTTGTCACAGGAAACAAAAAAGCCCACAGAATCGACGTGCCGCTTTTGCGCAACGGGCAACCCGTTTCCATCCCGAGCGGCGCGAAAGTGGAGGGCTATCTCACCAGATACGCCGACGATGTGACGGTGCAAAATCCGGGCACGGCATCCGGCAATGTGGTGAGCGTGACACTTGAAAAAGGCTGCTATGCGAAACCCGGGGCTTTTGCGCTGACCATCCAAGTCACAGTGGACGGCGTAACCAATACCGTCTTCTGGGGCGAAAGCAGTATCTTCTCTAGTACGGCGGAAACGATCATCGACGGGAATTATATCATCTATGACATTGCCGAGCTGCTGAAGCGAATCGACGCGATGAAAGAGGCAACCGAGGCGGCAGAGACAGCGACGACCAACGCGAATAATGCAACCAAGACCGCAAACACGGCGGCCACGAACGCGGACAACGCGACAAAGGCCGCAAATACGGCGACGACAAACGCGAATAGTGCGACCAAGGCCACGAAGACGGCGACCACGAACGCGGACAACGCGACAAAGGCCGCCAACACAGCCTCCGAAAAAATTAACAACATGACCGTGAAGGTGTCCGGCCTTGACGCTGGGACAGCCCCAACGGCAAACTTGGAGCTTGTGGACGGGCATTATAACCTGTCTTTTGCTATCCCCAAGGGCGACAAGGGCAACACGGGCGCGACGGGCGCGACACCGCAGATCACCGTCAAGGTCGTTACAGGCGAACCGGGAACGGCGGCGAGCGTCGCGCAGAGTGGCACGGCGGAAGCTCCTATCATCACCCTGACAATCCCGCGCGGCGACACGGGCAGCCTTGGGAGCCTAACGATCAACGGCAAGACCCCGGACAGCGCGGGCAAGGTCGAGCTGACGGCGGCGGATGTTGGGGCGCGTGCTGACGACTGGATGCCGACGGCGGCGGATGTTGGGGCGCTGTCCGGCACGGACGCAACATTGACCAAGACGGGAAAGGCGGCGGATGCGAAAGCGACAGGGGATGCGCTTAATTCGCTAAAGGACGATAAAGTCAATCAATCCGACGCGCTGACATTAGAAGAGATTATGGCGAGCACGGACTTGTCTAAAAAAGTCGCCAACGCCGAAGCGGTTAAATCCATAAAAAATAATGTCGGCTCGATAAAGTCTGGTGGTTTTTACTCTGAAAAAACCAAAGGGAATACGATGCCGGCTGACTATGGCGGCTTTATCCGGATTAGTGGCGGAAGCTGGCCGGGAAGTTATTATTCGGACACGTATTATGTGGGCGTTAGTTCTAGCAGCGAGGCGTTTTTGGGCGTACAAATAAACGACGCTAAACAAATTACATGGGTAAAAATATGAACCGAATAGGAACGGAATTGACTGTGAAAACGAGGATATGCAATGATTAAAATCAAGATAAACGCCTCGGACGAAATCCGGGAAGTAACGTTTTCGCGGCACAGTGAGCATGTTATTGAGCTTGGCGGTATCGCCGACGCTCCAACAACAGGCTTTACGACGTGGCGCATGGACGGCGTGACCCGGCTCGGCGATTTTAGCGGCTACACAACCATTTATCGCGTGCTCGATAATGCGGTGCAGCTCTCCGACGACGGCAGCGTGTACGTCGAGCCGGAAGTGCCGGAACCGGGAGAGCCACAACCGACGCAAGAGGAGCGCATTAAAGCGCTCGAAGACCAGAACGAAACCCTACTGCAATGCATCCTCGAGATGAGCGAGATTGTATATGCTTAAAATTTTTGGATTGCTCGTGATGAGCGGAAAGGAAGAAGATATGATGGCTATGATTTGGGCACAGCAGATTATGCTTGGGAAGAAGACTTTTGTGCAGGTGCCGCGACTGCTCAAGGAGAAGGTCAGGGAAGTCCTGATCGACAGCGGATGTGAAGACCTCGTGACGGAGTGACGCAAGAACGCCATCGTTAAATAACAGCAGCGCCACAGGAAGGAACGGATATGAAAGGCATCCGATTCGGCGGCCTACATACATATGATGATCTGCATCTGATTTTGAGCAAGAAAGAAATCGGTTCCCCTGCCGTGAAAACCAAAAAGATTGACGTTGAGGGCGCGGACGGGGAACTCGATTTGACGGAATTTTTCGGCGAACCGAAATATGAAAATGTGCGGCACAAATTCGAGTTTTCCACAATTATTCCACAGGCCATGTTCATAACCCAATTCTCGGACATCAAAAACGCACTGCATGGAAAAAAGCTGCAAATCATCCTCGACGATGAACCCGGCGCTTACTATGTGGGGCGGCTCTTTGTCTCCAGTTTCACCGATGAAAAAGGCATCGGGGAAGTCACGATTGAGGCGGATTGCGAGCCGTGGAAATACAAAGCCGCGCTGACGGTTATCAGACAGACCATTACGGAGGCCGCGACGATCACGCTGGCCAACGCACGAAAGCGAGCCGTGCCGGAAGTACGGATTGAAACGGATGACAAGCTGCGGCTTACTTTCGGTTTCAACGTCTGGGATTTGGGCGCGGGAAGCTATACCCTGCCGGAACTGGAACTTGTGGCGGGCGAGAACGTGGTCGAGGTCACGGGAGCGGGGACGATTACGTTCACCTATCAGGAAGGTGATTTGTGATGTATCGCGTTTATTGTGACGGGCTGCCAATCTACAATGACAAGCTGGAGGGGCTGAAGATTTTCAGCCCTTCTCTTGATCTTGAGCTGAACAAAACGGGGAGCTTTTCCTTCACACTCTACCCCGATCATCCTTACTATGGCAGCATTCAAAAGCTCAAGAGCATCATCACCGTTTATCAGGAGGATTATCTGCTTTTCCGTGGGCGTGTGCTGGATGATGAAATCGGCTTTTACAATGAGCGGATAGTCACATGTGAAGGAGAACTGGCTTTCTTACTTGACAGCATCAAGCGACCCTATGATTTCACGGGTAGCGTGGCGGAATATCTGGCGCTGCTGCTGGAAAGTCACAACGCGCAAGTGGACGAAACCAAGCGCTTCACACTCGGCAATGTGACGGTGACAGACCCAAATGATTATATCGTGCGGTCAAATATCGACTATACCGACACATGGAAGGAAATGAACGACAAGCTGCTGACCTTGCTCGGCGGCTTTCTTTCAGTCCGGCATGCGGACGGCGTGGCCTATCTGGATTATCTCGCAGACTTCGCGCTGCTTTCTCCGCAAAAGATTGAGTTTGGAAAGAATCTGCTCGACCAGAAGCGTATTATCAAGGGCGCGGACGTGGCGACGGTCGTCATTCCGCTGGGCGCAAAACTCAAAGATGCGGAAGGCAAGGACACGGACAAGCGCCTGACCATCGAAACCGTGAACGGCGGCGCGGACTTCATCGAAGACGCGTCAGCCATATCACAATATGGCACGATTGTCAAAACGGTTATTTTCGATGATGTGACCATCGCGGAAAACCTGAAGGCGAAGGGGCAAGCCTATCTTTCAAGCCTTGTTAAATTGCCGGAATCCATTGAACTGACGGCTGCGGACTTGGCGACGGTGAGCACGGCCTTTTCATCCTTCCATTTGGGAACATACGTCGATGTGGTCAGCAAGCCGCACGGGCTGAATCAGAAATTCCTCGTCCGCAAGCTGTCTATCCACCTTCTCGACCCTGCGGCCAACAAACTGACGCTTGGCGGCGTATTTGAGGGGCTGGCGGCCTCCCTGAAGGGCTTGACCGATACGCAAGGGAAAATCATCAATGAAATATCCGAAAGCGTCAGAAAGGCTTCTGAAGCCGTCTACAACGTGGAGCAGAATCTTGAATCATCCATCAGGCAATCCGAAGAAAACATCAAGGCGACCGTCGCGGAGAGCTACTATCTGAAGGACGATACGGACGCGCTTGTTTCCTCCGTCAGCACGACCATTGAGCAGACGAAGGAAAGCGTTGAAATCCAGTTTACTCAGTTTAACGCCGACCTTGAAGCGGTTGCCAACGGTGCGGATGCGGAATTTGAGGAAATCCGCAAATACATTCGTTTTGTGGATGGCTCAATTCTTCTGGGGCAGGTCGGGAACGAGCTGGAGCTGAAAATCAGCAACGACCGCATTTCCTTCTTGCAGGATGACACGGAAGTTGCCTATTTCTCGGACAATAAGCTCTATGTGACGGACGGGCATTTCATCAACGCGCTGCAAATCGGTGATTTCGCCTTCATTCCCCGCGCCAACGGGAACCTGTCTTTCAAGCGGTTGGATGCGAGGAACAACGGCAGCATCGTCGGATATGCAACCATCGACGCGACGAAAGTCATGTGAGGAGGGCTTATCATGGCATACACAAAGCACGTCTGGAAGAGCGGCGAGGTTATCACGGCGGAGAAGCTGAATTGCATCGAGCGCGGCGTGGATTGCCTCGCGAATTGCAGCAACCTATGGACAAACCAAAACCCAGAAGCGGAATTTGCAGCGCAGGAGATCGCCCTCGATTTGGCCGATTTCTGCGTGGTCGAGGTCTGCTTCATCCAAGAGGTCGGCGGGAAGTATGTCAACATCAGCGCAGAGATCGACAAGCGGCGAGCCTATCAGCACGGCGGCGCATGGCATGGCCTCGTGAAATATGGCAATTATGAGCGTATCTTCTCCGTATATGATGACAAAATCGGCTTTTCAGACTGCAAGCACGGCATCAATTACAACGAGAAGCTGATTCCGTACAGCGTCCACGCGTTTGAGTAAGGCGGTGAGAGTATGGCGGCATCCGGGACAATTACCAAAGCCATACGGACTGGCTATGAAATGCGCCTCGTTTGGAAGGTCGGCAGCCAGTCCGTCGCCAATAACACGTCATCCGTCACGGTACAGGTGCAGCTTGTTTCCAAGGGAAGCAGCTACACAATCAATTCATCTGCCAGCAAGAGCGGAACGGTGACGATCAACGGCACGAAGTACAGCTTCACGTTTTCCGCTGCCCTCTCCGGCAATCAGGTCAAAACAATCTATACCAAGACGGTTACGGTTGCTCACAACGCGAACGGCTCGAAGACTTGTACCTTTGCTTCGACCATCGGCATCAAGGTCACGCTGGGCGGCACATACTACGGCGACGTGACGGCAAGCGGGAGCGGCACATTTGACACCATTCCGAGGGCGACAACGCCCACGCTTTCCGCGTCAAGCGTCAATATGGGCAGCTCCATCACGATCAACATGCCACGAGCGTCCGGCAGCTTTGACCACACGCTGACATATACCTTCGGCAAGGCATCCGGGACAATCGGGACGGGCTTGGGAACAAGCAAGGCGTGGACGGTTCCTCTCACGCTGGCCAATCAAATCCCTTCCGGCACATCCGGCACATGCACCATCACATGCAAGACATACAACGGAAGCGCCTTAATCGGCACAAAGACGGTATCTTTCAAGGCCAACGTTCCCGCTGCCGTCGTGCCGACGATTTCGGATGTCAGCATGGCGGAGGCGGTTGCAGGGCTGGCGGCGCAATTCGGCGCGTATGTGCAGGGCAAATCAAAGGTCAAAATCACCATCAAGGCGGCTGGCGCTTACGGCTCAACCATCACGGCCTATAAGACGGTCGTGGACGGCAAGACCTACGGCGGCGCATCACCTACGACCGGGACACTTTCAAGCGGCACCAAGACGGTCACGGTGACGGTGACGGACAGCCGGGGACGGACGGCGAAGACAACCAAGACGCTTGTGGTCGTCGCCTATTCCGCGCCGCTCATCAAGACGCTTGTGGCCGTCCGAACGCTGGAGGACGGGACGGAAAACTACGAGGGGACACACGGCAAAATCGGGTTTTCCCTCGTCATTTCGCCTGTCTCAAGCAAAAATACGGCCAAGTATACGCTGGAATACAAAGCTAAATCGGCCACAACGTGGATTCCGCTCAAGAGCGGGAGCGACTATATCGCGTCAGGTTCACTTATCACCGACGACGTGATGGACGTTGATTCCGCCTATGATGTGCGGCTATCTGTGACAGACTTCTTCGCAACCGTGCGGAAAACGGTGGAAATTCCGACGGCCTTCACGTTGATTGATTTTCATTCGTCAGGCCGGGGGCTTGCGTTTGGCAAGGTTTCCGAGCTGGCCGGATATGTCGAATTTGGGCTTCCGGCGCTTTTCCGTCATGGTGAAACGCCGGGAGGCGCAAAAGCGCTGGATTCCGGCGTTGATCTGGACAACCTGCGGGAAAGCGGCTTTTACAGCTTCAGCTCGGCGACGCTGGCGACGATGAAGAACTGTCCGATTACATCCGGCGCGTCCGGCTGCATCATCGTCCTTGATATGGGCGCTGACGGGCAGCGCATCCAGCTTGCCGTCCGCTGCTCGGAAACGGGCTTTGAGCTATGGCAAAGGACATACTACTCATCCAAATGGCATTCGTGGACAGAGTTGAGCGGCTTTGATACGGGCTGGAAAAAGGCAACGCTGACAAGCGACTTTGAAACCTACGCCGGAAACGCGGAAAATACGCTGCAATATCGTCGGCGCGGCGGCGTTGTGCATGTGAAGGGCGTGGTCACGCCGAAAGCCACACTGACGGGCGGCACGACGAATTACACCATCACGACGCTTCCCGCCGGGTACAGGCCGCAGACCCAATCAAATTTTGTTTGCCAAGGAAGCGGCGCTGCCGTATGGCTTTGCACCGTGACAGCCGCCGGGTTGGTACGCTTTGCGCGGTACAGGAACGGAAGCGCGTGGGCGGATGCGGTGGCGAATACTTGGCTCCCGATTGATATTTTCTTTATCCTCGAATGACAAAAATCTGGAAGAAGGTCAAGACCTATGGACACGATCATTGTTGCGGTTATCTCTTTGGCAGGGACTTTGATGGGCAGTTATTTTTCAAACAGCAAAACGACCGCCCTGCTATCCTACCGAATGGAGCAGCTTGAAAAGAAGGTTGAAAAGCACAATTCCGTAGTTGAGCGGACGTATAAGCTGGAAAAAGACGTGGAAAAAGCGTTCATCCGAATTGATGAATTGCGGGAAGATATCCACCAACAGGGATAAGAGAAAAGGCCGGGGCGGTTGCCTCGGCCTTATTTTTAGTTTTGCGGTACAGGAAGTCCCTTTTCAAGCATGGCATTTCTGCTCATGTCATCAGCGGGAACCCAACCAGCATAAAGCAATTCTTTGATGTATGCTTTATTATAGATAAACGGAAGTACAAACCATGCGAAGCCGCATGTCACGAAGCTGAGAACGAGAGAAATAAGTGTCCACTTGAAATCGCCACGAAAAAGAGGAACAAAGAAACCGAAAAAGAGCATCGTCCATGAGAAACCGAGCTTCACCTGTTTTGTCACGCCGACCGAGTTTTTCAAATAAACTTTCATTTGCGTTGCCTCCCAATAGTGGAATATTTTGTATCTGCAATATATCATGCACATTATTTTGAAATTGTCAATAGAATTACAAATTATGACGAAAATGTAAAAAAGACGCGCACCCGATGGATGCACGCCTCTATTTTTGCTTGTAGTTAATTCTTGCGCCGTTCGGTGCTAGAATTAACCACAAACAGAGGTCAAAAAAAAGTAATGTCCTTGATATCCCTTTTTCCGTATCTGCCTTTACCCCAGTCGATTTCAATTTCTTCGATGAAGGAACGCCAGAAAGAGCGCTTGTGTTCATCGTCCAGCGAGTTATACAGATCACGCCAGCCGGATTGAAAAAGGCATTGAATCCGTTCATAATCGACATGACCCATTTGCTGCTGCTCGGCTTGTGCCGCTTCGATTTTCTCCACGATGGCATCATATTTCCGATCATATTCCTCGGCGGATTTGATGCGATTTTTCTGCCATGAGTAATTGAGGCGGTCGAGTTCGGCCTGTAACTCGGCGACATTATATTTGCTTGTTTTTTCGCTTTCCGCTTCGATAGCATTTACTTCAATCATTTTTCTGTCAACAATGCTTTCGATTTTATCAAGGAGGACTTTTTCAAGGGTTTCTTCAAACACGGTATTTCCATAATCACATTTTTTATCGCGGAGTTTTGAGTTGCATCTATATGTCTTATATGTGACGTTTCTTATCCCTTTGTTTGGACTGTGCGTCCCACCTGTAAGCCGCCTTCCGCAATTTGGGCAGAGAATCAACCCTGAAAAAATATAGGTTCTTTTTTCGCCTGTGTCCCTTGGCGTTCTGGATATGAGCTTTTGCAAGCGGTCAAATTCTTCGCGGCTGATGTACGGCTCACAGTAATTCGGATTTCCCTTGTATTCTCCGCAAATCATTTCGTTTTTGAGCATGTTTATACACGCGTTATAGCTCAAACTCATACCGTATTTGTTATTTACATAGGACATCGCGCCCCTGATTGCTCCATGTGTCAGAGCGTGATTGATTAAGTCCATCGCGATTTCTTCGTGCTCTTTGGCGATGTACTTGTGACGCTCGCCATTTTCCGGCGCAGAAACCGTATAGCCGAACGGCAAGCACTGTGCGCCAAAGAGCGGCTGGCCGGATTTGATCTTGTATTCATTGACCATGCGGATACGCTCCCCGGCTTGGTCGGCCTCAAATTGCGCCATCGTGAGCTTCATATTGACGAAAGCCTCGCCGGACGGAGTGGAAAGGTCATACTTTTCCTCGGTGGCCGTCCAGATCACGCCGCCGACAGCCAAGCGCTTCATACACGCATGATATTCGGCGACGGAGCGGAAGAAGCGGTCGAGCTTGATAAAGATGATGCGCTTGAATTTTCCCTTTTCCGCGTCCTGTATCATGCGCTGCAATTCAGGGCGCTTTTTGATGAGCTTGCGGCCAGACACACCTTCATCCTTGTACCACTCAACGATCTTCATGCCGTGCTTTTCGGCGTATTCCGTCAGTTTCTCAATTTGCGCCTCAATGGATATGCCGTGTAGCTTTTGCTCCTGCGTGGACACGCGGATATAGGCGGCGACTTCCTCGATATACTGATTTCTTTTGACTTGCTCTTCTATGATTGACATTTACGATTCATCCCTTTTGTCGTTTATCGGTTTCTCCTTCTTGCTATCTATCAATCTGCCCTGCAAGATAATCAGGGCGGCGGTGGAGGCCAGCGCGAAAACGCAAAGCAACATCGCCAAGGGCGAAACGCTGCTGCCTCTGATGAGGCCAATGTCTTCGTTGCTGGCATCCATGGCGATGTAAAACATCAGCGCCACAACCAGAAGCACGCAAAGCGCAATGAGGCACTGTGAAACACGCCTCCACGCAGCAATGGATTCTTCGAGCCGTCGCGTGATGTCCTTCTCGTGCTTCACCTCGGTTTCGAGGTCGTGGGCGTGTATGGTCAGCGCGTCGCTTGCCTCCGGCGATGGGGAACAATCAAGCTCCGCGTCCGTGCAGCCGGAGAGCAGGCGGATAATGGGCTGGATGGTTGAGAAGCGGACATCCGACCCGGAGGACGAAAGCAGCCTGTCAACCGTGCCTTTCGGCACATTCGTTGCGGCGGCGATATCCGCATTGGATAAGCCTAGGCTCTTCTTTCTGGCCTTGCACCAGATCAGCAGCTCGTCGCCTGTCATGGTCAGCAAACGTTTGAGACATTCCCTGCCGGGGTTTTGGCAATTCAGACATTTCGAGTACATGGCAAAGCCTTCTTTCTGTAAACCCGTCCTTTCATGTGCAATTCTTCCCGTTACATCATATTCGATTCGTATACATTTTTATGACTGGGCATAAAAAATCACATACGATGTGAATACATCACCTTTGCCCGTTGCGATTATCCGCGCGGGGTGATAGGCTTGAATCAGGGTCGAAACGGCCTATCTTCCAGAAATGCGGGGGCGTTCGGGTGGTGCTGCTGCGCTCCCGCATTTTTCCCAAAAACTGAAAATTACGAATGTAGGAAATCGTATTGCAAGACAAAAATTATGCGTGTATCATATTTTTTGTCTAAAATCAAGCGGAAAGGGGCAAGCCCAAAATGAGCGCTATTGACCAGCTTATATCTTACATACAAACCCTAACCCCCGAACAGGTGGAAAAGGTTATTTTCCAGATTCCACGATTGTCCGAATTACTGATAGAATCATCGCCGCCTTGTCTTCCGGGACAGTCCGCACAAAATCCATAAGCTCACGCATATTGTCAGAAAGCCCCTCGTCTGCGTCGGGCTTTTTTTGCTGCTCTTCCGGCGGCTTTTCTTCTATCAGGTCAGTTTTCCGAATCCCGAAATAGTTAGCCATTGCTTCTATCTTTCCGATTCTCGGATAAGTCACGCCCTTTATCCAGTCCATGAACGTTGTGTACTTAAACCCAAGATCATCACAGATTTGTTGATTAGACACGCCCTTCATATCCATATATTTCTTGATATTGCGTGCCATAATCAACTTGTTTTCCTCGTCCAATTTTTTCTCACCTCCCTTCTTCGTGTTTATATTATAATGGTAAAACCGTAAAAAAGTCAATAAATTTACAATGAATTACGGAAAAACCATTGACAAATGAAGAAAACTATACTAGAATAGCATTACGGTTTAACCGTAACTTAATAAAAGGAGGTGGCAGCATGGCAATCGAAAAAATCACACTTCCGGCTGCAAGAAAAAACGCGCGTCTTTCGCAGAAAAACCTTGCGGTTATTTGCGGGGTTTCTGAATCTACGGTTCATAATTGGGAGAAAGGCCGGTCTGAACCGACCGTTTCCCAAGCTATGAAAATCGCCGATGCTTGCGGTATGGATATTGATGACATTATTTTTTTACCACAAGTTACGGTTTAACCGTATTTCGTGGGTCGGCCAATGGAAGGATTTAGATGTAAAAGGAGCGAGAATATGAACGATTGGTATGCGGCAGAGGCCAAGAAAAACAGGGTTGACTACACTGACGAGTTCTACCGCGATGCGATATTGACCGAGGACGAAAAAAAGTATTTCTGGCGAACCGTTGATGAAGTGCTTGACGCAACTGGAATCAACATCCCCGTTTATATGTTCAATCACGACATACTGCCGAAAACCTGCTGCGATGCGTTGGGCATCCATTGGAAAAAAGTTGATGGAAGCGATGAGTTCATCACTGTGGACACCTACTTCATTCACGAAAGTTATGATATTGCTTTCCACGGTGCGTATAACATCGACGGCGAAACGCTTGTCTCTGTGCTTTGCCACGAACTCGCGCATATCCGTTATCAGCGCCACACGAAATATCACGCTGACTTGACCGAAAAATACATCGAAATGGTGGAGCGGAAAGAGGCGAACAAATGAACGAATTGCAGGTTTTTGAAAATGCCCAGTTTGGGCAGGTGCGAACGATAAATCGCAACGGCGAACCGTGGTTTGTGGCGAAGGATGTATGTCTTGCTCTTGGTCATAGCAATGTGAGCATGGCACTTGACCGATTGGACGATGATGAACGGGCTAAGTTTAACTTAGGTCGTCAAGGCGAAACGAACATCGTAAATGAGCCGGGGCTTTACAGTTTGGTACTCGGCAGCCGGAAGCCGGAGGCGAAAGCCTTCAAGCGCTGGATTACCCACGAAGTTATCCCCAGCATCCGCAAAAATGGCGGCTACATCGCCGGACAGGAAACCATGACGGACGACGAGCTGCTGGCCAACGCCTTGATGGTCGCCCAGCGGAAGATCGAGGCGCGGGATAAGCAGATCGAGGTGCAGGAGAAGCAAATCGAGGCCATGCACCCGAAGGCACTTTTCGCGGATGCGGTCAGCGCGAGCAAAACGTCCATCCTCATCGGCGACCTCGCCAAGCTGCTGAAGCAGAACGGCGTGGATATCGGCCAGAAGCGGCTTTTCCAATGGCTGCGGGAAAACAAGTACCTCATCAGCCAGAAGGGCGCGTCGTATAACAGCCCCACCCAGCGGAGCATGGAAATGAAGCTCTTCGAGGTCAAGGAAACGACCATCACCCACGCCGACGGCCACATCACCATCAACCGCACGGCAAAGGTGACGGGCAAGGGGCAGGTTTATTTCATCAACAAGTTTGTTGGCAAGAGCTGACGGCAGAAAGGAGCGTCCAGATGGACGGGAACGGGAAAGAACAACTGGCGGTAAAGATTTTGACGGTGCTGGCTAACCTGTACGCCGACCAGATGGGCGTGAAGGTAGATTTCACCATCAAGACCGTGGACGAAAAAGAAAGGAAGCCGATGTATGAAAAAGTATGAGCTGACAGACGAAACCCGCGTCTGGGAAGGCCGGACGCTGCACCGCATCCGGGCGCTCATTGAGCTGGAGCTGGACACTGGCGATACCGTCAAGCCGGGTGATTTGGGCGGATGGGTTGAAAATGAGCTGAATCTGGCGCAGGAGAGCAACGCGTGGATTGCCGACGAGGCGATTGTCTGCGACAACGCGCGGTGCTATCAGAGCGGACTTGTGAGCGATAACGCGATTGTCAGCGGAGAAGCGCAGGTGTTCGGCGAGGCGTGGGTTTGCGACAATGCCCAGTGCTATGGGTATTCGAGCATTTCTGGCGAGTCGTGGATTCACGACAATGCCAAGGTATATGAAAACGCGTCGGTGTCTGGAAACGTGTGGGTTCGCGGCGATTCGGAAGTATGTGGATTCGCGGCGATTTCCGGCAACATGAAAATCGGAGGACATCGGCGGCTAAAAGAAAGGAG
>ULWW01038744.1_pt1 | contig 39909 bp, 67 predicted proteins | sample 1960741 | NCBI WGS metagenome assembly ULWW01 (sample SAMEA4835823, study PRJEB28245) | human gut metagenome | biome: gut microbiome; material: fecal sample | place: Denmark | collected 2008
GAGTCAAATACTAATTCTTTGCCTTGAAATTGTAACGCGGACGAACATGCTCGATAATATCAACCGTAGGCTGAATTGCGGCGATAATAGCATCTGCATCCTTATAAGACTGCGGAGCTTCGTCTAGCGTATCATTGCATACAGACGTGGTATAGATACCCTCCATAGCCTTCTGGTAATCAGCCATGTCAATATTCAGGCGTGCGGCCTTACGAGACATAGCACGACCGGCCCCATGCGGAGCAGAATAAAGATAGTCCTCGTTTCCTTTACCGCGAACGATAAGAGAACCAGAAGCCATGTTCAGAGGAATGATACCAAGCTGTCCCTCGTAGGCGGCAATAGCACCCTTACGGATAATATGAGCATCCGTATCTACGTAATTGTGGATAGAAGAGAAATGCTCAAACATATCCCAGCCCATATTACCAAAAATCTCGTAAGCAATTACCTGATGATTTAGAAAAGACCAGTCACGAAGCATATCCATATCGTGAAGGTAATCTTTCATATCCTGACCTTCAATATAGCAAAGGTCATCAATCGGCTCAGCCGCGATAGCTTCGTTGCGAGCATCAATAAAATTTTGAATCTCTTCAAAGTTTCCTAAAAACCGACAGTAAGCAATATCTTCTTTGCAATAATCATGAAGCTTTTGAATACGAGCATCACGAGCCGCGATAGCCTTATTCTGATAATAAGTAGCTACCTGAACACCGAGATTACGAGAACCGCAATGAATCATTAGATAGTTACCCTCTACAGCGATATAGTGATTCAAATTTGTTACTTATGCTCGTGAGCGAGTTTTCCTTTTAGGAGCTGTTCTCACCCAAGATTGAAGCTCTACCGCTTTTTGATATTTGCGGTCAAGATACAAATCACTATCTAAATAGAGGTCTTTTGCTATCTGAACCGCATCTTCATTAGTAACCATGATATTGAAGGCATTATCTCGTTTGTTACGACTAGATTTCTTCTTCAAACCATAGCTACGATATAAATAATCAAGATAAGCATCTTTGATATACTCACTATCAGTTACAATACTCAAAAAAGGAATATTTTTTGAAGTAATTCCGATACTGCCATCGCCATCTATAAATCCACGCCAGAAATCTTTTTCTATATAGTCTACCTTGGGCGGAGCAGCATCGAACGTTTTATTCTCCTTTGGGAAACCGCAATCAAATAGCCATGTTCTAAATTCTAACTGGGAATTTACAAAAGAGCAAGAAGTATACCCTTTTTTGAAATTGGTATCTCTAGTGCGTTCACGGATATGTGAGTTAGGGACAAGCTGAAAAAGTTTTAGCACAATATCCTTATCTCTCGCGCTTAGCTCTAGCGATACTCTCCCCCGATTGCGGTCGGTAAGATAAATATTCCCATCAGCTAATAGTAATCCATAAATATAGCTTTCTTGATTATTCATTTGTCAATCCTTTCATAATAAAATGAACTTACATATATATTGTATCCCATTTTATTATGAAAAATACGAGCATAGAATGGGTCATTTCTGCCCATTTCTTTTGGTTCATTTCCCAAAAGTTCGGAGCACACCTTAGCACATATTTCAGCGCCGCCAAGTCCCTCTGCTCTCTACGGGGTGTATTATCACTTCCCTCGGTATTCCCATCTCAGGGTTCACCGATTTGGACGGCTTTTACAACTGCGGCGATTAGGCCGCACGGTGGCAATCAAATTTACCACCGCCGAGCGTGCCCATTGATTTACGATAACGCTCAGCATTATCCTTGATAGAAGGCCAGCAACGAAGCTCTTCATAAGGAAACTCTTGGGAAAGCTTATGCTCTGAATTGCGGATTGAATGCCCAGACGGAACATGCTCGTGAATTACCTTGTCCAGCTTTTCAAAATCAATATCATCAGCATAGATATGATAGGCAGAAACACGGCAAGCAATATCGACACCAACCGTATTAGGAACAATCTTGTCCCCATACTTGATGCACGTACCAACCGCACAACCCTTCCCAGCATGTCCATCGGCCTGAACACGGATAATCGAATCACGATAGGCCGCAGACTTGGAGAATTTATCAATTTGGTCAATAAGCTCCTACTCGGGATTGACCGCAAAGTTCTTTACATCAACCATTTAGTTACCCTTCTTCTTCGTATCAATTCGCGGCATTACCATAACGTCGAAATATCCGTTCTTTCCTGCGTCAATGTGAGCGTGCAGTACCTTATGTGTCCAATCAATATCAGTAGTTCCGATAGAACCGCACTTATCAGTACGAACGGCCTTACCGAGAGTAGCAATTGCCGCAAGATAATCAGGATTCACGCCCATAACGATATCAATAGGATGCTTGAACTCGTCATCAAAAATCTTATCAACATCTTTTACCATCTGAGATTCACGGTCAATATCAAGCATGGTGTCATCAAAATAAATCGTCGTACCAGCGGGAATCTTAGACATGCGGGGAGTAAAATAAAACTTCTCAATCTTCTTACCGGTACTATTATCAAGAATCTCATATTCGTCCGCAGGAGTCCAGCGGCAAATGGCATAAGAGTCAGTAGCATATACCTTGCCATTGCAGAAAAACATATTAGCAAGCTGCGGGGCTGTCTTCGTACCACCAGAGAACTTCATCATAGCATTGTAAACGCGACCAGACATTTTGAGCTGAGCCATACTTTTTTCCTTTCCCTCTTGGACTATATATATTATAGCACAAGAAAAAGGGGTAAGCAAATAGAATTCATCTATCTACTTACCCCTAGCTTACTGTCGCAAACGTCGAAGGATATTATCAAGCCACTTTTCTACTTCATCATCTTCACGATAAAAATCAATAGCATCGTCTTTATCTCCAATCATATGAAAATTGGAGATAAGCTGCGCAAAACGCCAATCTGGAATCTCTAACCATATTTTCTTTACGAGATTAGTAATACGTTCAATTCGTTCTGGGTCGCGCATAATTATCCTTCAATCTTAGCTCTACAATATTTACAACGGTCGTTGAATATAGTGTTCTTTTTACCGCAAAGAGAACATTTACCAAGACTCACATGTGCAAAAGATGGGTCGTACTCTATATCTAATAAATGACATACTTTATCATAATTGTCTACCAGAGTCTTCTTCTTTTTACGTCGAAATAAGCTAAACATTCTTCTCCCCCTTGGAATCATATTGCTCAAATGCGTTTAGCATTCTTACAATCATCGGATGCCGCACAATATCTTCATTGCTCATTCTAATTATACCAGCTCCGGGGACATTTTGTAAAGCGTTAGCTAGATAGTTTAGTCCAGATTCTCCATGAGCGTCTTGCTGAATTGGGTCGCCACAGATAACAATTTTAGAAGACTCTCCCAACCTTGTAACGAGTAATTTAGCTAATGTAATATTTGAGTTTTCAAATTCATCAGCAATAAGGCATGTCTTATATAAAGATAATCCTCTCATATATCCAAGAGGAAGCATTTGAATTTTCCCATGTTCGATGTAATTCGCAAGCTTTTCTTTTCCAAGAGTACGTTCAAAAACATCTAACATAGGCAACATGTATAAATTCAATTTGTCATTCACTTCTCCGGGCAATGCGCCTAAATCATTTTCTCCTTTAGCTTCTACCATAGGGCGAGTAATAATAATCTTATCTATTTCTTTATTGGTCAACATATTTAGGGCATAACAAACTGCTACCATAGTTTTACCAGCTCCGGGACCGGCGATACAAACTGTAATGTAGTTATCGCGTAAACTTTGTAGATATTCTACCTGTCCTTTTGTACGAGCTTTGATTTCTTTCTTGCCGTATTTGAGAATGGTTTGAGCGTCTACGTCCTCAAAAAGACTCCCATCATGTGAACGTTGTAATAGCCATTCAACATCCTCTTTAGACAGTTGCTTTTGAGTATCAAGATATTCCATCATCTTATCAAAAACACTTATAATACGGTCAACCTCGCTATCTTTCCCAAAAAGATAAATTTTATTATCTCCATTTACTGATATTTTTATAGAAGTATCAGCTTTGATAGCGTCAAGATTTTTATCTTTTGCGCCCAAAAGAGCAACTAGGTCTACATATTCTGGGACTTCTACCGTTTTTTGAATACTCAAAACGCAACTCCTTTTCTATAGACTATAAAAAATAGATAGACGGGAAAGGAAGCCGTCTATCTATTATGAAAAATTCAATGTACTCTTTATTCTGTCTCGCCAGATTTCTTCATGCAGCTCTCCTGCACAAAGCGCTGAATTACACGACTCGCCGCAAGGTCGATATTTCTATCCTTATCGTACACTACATCTTCCTTCTTTTGGGTGAATTGATATTTATCAGCCCAAGGTTCCCAAAGAAAACGGCGATTATATTTTGGCAATCTTCCAAGGCAGCCATTTACAATATGATTATTGATAGGCTGATATTGAGCGACATGTATACTAGCGCATACGTGATTTGGAGAATTTAGAACAGAACCGTGAAGGTGTCCATGAATATTGATTTGGTCTTTCCAAACATTACAAGGAAAATGACTCAACACGATTCTATTACTAATATAAATTGGATAATCATATACTTTATCGAATAGCGTCTTCATTATCTCGGTTTCTGTCTCGTGGTCGTGATTACCCCGAATAGCCACTTTATGACATTTAGCTTCGACAAAAATCCTAACTAGCTCACTAAGAGTCTTACTATCTGGTCGGCCAAAATCGCCGAGAAAATAAAAGGTATCTTCAGTAGCAAGCTTGTGCAGCCACTTTTCAATACACTCTGTAATATACTTATCATGCTCTTGGATAGTATTGAACTTATTTCCACGTTCAAACGCAAGGATACCTTTGGTATTTACATCGTTAGCATGTCCAAAATGCCAATCGCTTGTAATAAGAAAATTCGGCATTAGTAGTTCCTTCCCCAAAAGAGCTGAGCAATTTCCATAATACCAAAGATAATTACAAAAGGAAGAATTAGGATAGAAGTGATAGCAACAAAGATAAGAATGGGGAGTTCAAACATTTGATTCTCACTTTCACGTATTGTTCAATTACTTCGTCGTAGCGGAACTTCATAGCAATAAGATATGCGGCCATTACAATCAGCCACATAATTAGAAAAATATCGCCCAGCATATACCCCTCCTATCCAGCATCATATAAGAACTCAGGCGGCTCTTTTGCCGCACTGCTAATTCTTGGGTTAGTGATATAATACTTCTCGTCAGTTCTAAACTTTGGACGGAAATCCCCATCACCATCCGCCATAATAGCTACAGTACCAGTATGACCAATAAGGCCATTATATTGTAACTTTTCTAGAAAAGACATAAAAGTAGGAATCCATCGCTCTGACATGGTACATTCAATGGTAAAAGTCTTTTCTCTGCTCATACTAAAACCTCATAGTAATAGTAACGTATTCGTCAGAATCCGCATCTTCATATTTTACGGAGAATCCCGCATCTTGAATCTCTCTGACTAGGATATCCCATTCTGGTTTACTTAGGTATACCATACCTTTTGAATAATGATAAATCTCATACGGAGTAACAGAGTCCTCATTCCGATAGCCGATATCGAAGCACGTCGTTCCAGTAGTGTCAAATTCACTCTTGACAATTGTTTGGATAATTGTTTCAGCCAATGCAATCTTATCATAATCAATTCGATTGCTACGCTGTTGAGCTTCCTCTAACATCTCTTTAGCTGTAATACGAAGCATTGTTCTCCTATCTATAACGCCTAGAATACTCAGCCATAATAACAGTAGCACAACTAGCAACATTCAGACTACGTACAGAACCGTACATCGCAACGTAAACCATCTTGTCGCACAGCTCAATATCCTCTTGGGAAAGACCTCGCTGCTCTTCTCCAAATATAAAAGCAGATTTACGAGGAAAATTTTCGTCCCAAAGATTGACCGGGCTATATTCCATCTGATTGTCTACTGCATATATAGTATACCCGTCTTTATGGAGTTTGTCAATCACTTCTCCAAGAGAGTCCGCATGATATACTGTCTCGTAATGCCGCATACCTACATCGCCGCAAGTATTGTACTTTTTGCGGCCTACGATATAAACTTCCTTGCCAAGAAAAGCATTATTACTACGAATCGCAGAAGCCTTATTGAAATCGTGGGTAAGATTCATCATTACAGTAACAAGGTCTGTACGATTCTCTTGGAGGTCTGCCCGCACCTCTGCCGCAGTCCATTCTTTATAGATATCAATCACGTTGTTACTCTTGGCCGCAGCGAGATTTTGTCCAAAAGAATACTGAGTGATTGCCATAGTCTACCAATCAATCTCACCAAAGTGTTTATCAATCCAAGGAGTAATTGTGTTACTCCAAAATCTAATTACGATTTGGGTCATAATAACGCCAACTCCTATGATAGCCGCAACAAGAAACAGCATAAAGAAAATAATAAAAATACCAGCGATAAAATTTACCATTCTTCATCCTTCCAACTCTTATCCTTGCGGTCATAAGCCTTCTTGCTCTTGTGCTTGCCGTGTCCACACTGCCAACCATTATAACGCGGCTTCTTTATTTGCCAAGCTTCTTCTGCGGTCATTACTCGGATGGTTTCTTTATTTTTGGCATTAGCCATCTTCAACCTCCAAGAAGATAGTAATTTTATCAGGCCCCATATCAATACTATCAGACAGAATCTTTACGTCAAAATCTTCCTTGATAGCAATCTCCCTCGCCGCAGCTAAAGAAAAGGTCTTACTATTATTTTTGTAGTCAAGAACTACATCAACAGGAAGCTTTGACAATGTGCCATATACTAAACTAGCCCAAGCAAGATATTCACGTAAACTCATACTAGACGACCTCTTCCTCTGGAACATCGTAAATCAAAACGTCAACGTACTTTGGACCATTACCGCCATAAGTATAAAGATTACGCTCAACATACTCGGGAGAATAGTTGTCAAGATAATTACGGCAAATGTCCTCAGTTTCAAACTCAAGCTCACCGCTAACAGTGTTATAAGACGCAAGAAGAATTTCCTCGCTGTCCTCTTCGAGGTCTACAAAAACATAGAAGTAAGTAACATTCTCAAGAGAGAAAAAGGTTGCATCTTGCTCGATATACTCACGAATAGTCTGATTCATATCATTTCCTTTCTCTTGGTAAATATATTATAACACAAAGCTTTCCAAGAGTCGATAGAAAAATAGCCCCCTATGCGGCAAACATAGAGGGCTTCTATTATAGAATTAGGTCCTGTACCTCGTCATAGAGAGTCATTAGCTGTTCCCATTGCTCATTATATTCGCGTGCGGCCTTATACATATTTTCTGCAAGCTTACGAATTTCTGTCTGAGCTTTTGGAGAAAGACGTAGATTTAGCAAGCTAAAAAACTCACGGGCATTCATAGTCATAGTGAGTGCGGTCTTAGTTGCTTCTGGCAGCATATAACGAGCATCTTCTGCTCGCGCTCCTTCTGCAATAGCTTTCATATAAGCCTGTCCCGCAAAATTCATAACGTTCTTGAATGCTTGAACTTTCTTTGTGTCCTTCACAATCTCGTCAGGAATAACATACCAAGTATCATTATTGAGGTCATACTTGCAGTAACGCTGTGACTCTTGGACGAAACTTGCTAGACGATGCCGCACAAGCTGGTGAGAACAGGAACGTGAAATCTCGTCAATACGGAATGTAATAGTTGCATGTTCTAGTACACTCGTATGACGATGCTTGACGCAACTCTCCACACGTTTATAAGAGATATTTGTCTTTTGATAACTTGTTCCTGCCGCAAGTGAAATTACATCAATTGGATTTTCTGTAGCTGTTAGTACTGATACTCCCATATTACCTCCATATACAAAAATAAGGGGAAGATTGCTCTTCCCCTATTATACCCTAGTTAGTTAGTAGTCGTACCGACAATCGGTTGAGAACCTTCTGGGACAACTACAAGATTTCCATCCTTACCAATCTGCTCTAGCGTCTCAATGTAGTGCTGCTGAATTACCTCTGGGGTAAGAGATTCAGAAAGAACTCGGTTTGCGTCAGCTTCGCCCTGAGCTTCAATTACTTGTGTCTCAGCTTCAACCTTTGCGGTTTCCTGCTCGTTCTGAGCGCGTTGCTTCGCTACTTCTGCCTGCTGAGCATCAGCGTAAGCGGTAGTAATTGCTTCAGGATAACGAATCTCTTGAATAGAAATCTGCTCGATAGAAAGGCCAAGAGGTTCCCACTTTTCGCGTAGCGCTTCCTCAACCGCATCGGTTAGCGCGCCACGATTAGTTAGAATGGTAATAGTGTCAAATTGACCTGCAACCTCACGAGGGATAGAGCGGGCATCTACAGCCGCAATAGCTTGAACAAAAGCCTCTTGTGTACCGTAGTTCTCATAAAGCTCAATCGCCTTAGAAGGGTCAAGAGAGTAGTTTACCTGAATATCAATATTGGCCTGAGTACCAGACTTATCGTTGATTGTGACTTGCGGCCCATTGGCAGAGCCACCGGTATAATCCTCTTCACCGTCAGCAACAAAAGAAATAACGTTATTGCGAATGTCATACGTTACAATACTTTGCCAAGGAGCCTTGAAATGAATGCCAGTCTCAGAACTTGAACCAGCGATATTGCCGCCAAAATCAATTAGCACTTTTACGTCACCAGCATCCTGAGTGTAAAAGCATTGAGTGCCTGTTGCGATAATAGCGACTGCAAGAATAGCAGTGGGGATAACTGCGGGCATCTTCATCTCGTTATCTTGCTTGAATCGCACCAATAGAGCTACAATCCCTGCGATAAAGATAATACACGCGACAACAAAAACAACCATCTTTCTCCTTTTGTCTCAAAAAATACTTAGTTCCAGACTTTGACTAGATAGAACTGCGGTTTAGAATCCTTAGCGTCCGCTGTATTGACATTGAACAGCTCTATAATACTGTGTAAGAGCTTATCATTTTTGTCCACATCTAATATTTTCACAGGATTGATTGCTTGGTAGTCGTGCCACTCATTCGCTAATGTCACGCCAATAAAGATATCTGATTTAGAATCATATACATTGAGTCTAAAAAAGCTATCATCCGGGTCAAAATCTTCGATAACGTCACATACAAGCCATGCTTTTTCTTCAAGATAGTATATATCTATCTTATCACTAGGAAAAATATATCCATAACAAAAACGAGCGGTAACATCAACACTCACTCTCTTTTTCCTCCTTCCTTTCTATCGGTTCAACATCTATAGGTTTCGGTTCTTCTGGAAAACTATCGTCCCCCATCATTCGCCGCATGAGTATATCAATAAAGTATTCTCGAATCTGCGCTCTTCCAAGAGGATGGATTGATGCTAGAGGAATAATTTTTGTGCTAGCATCGTCCCAAGCTTTGCGCACATCGTCGATACTAAATAATGCCATATCATGTATACCCATAATATTACCTAATGTCAGTGAACATCATAAACTTAGGCTCGAAAGGAGGTTTGCGGCCAAAGGCTTTCTCATATTCTTCGTTTAGAGAACGTGCCATACAACCGTTCAAATCTTTGACCGCAATATCACTCATATCAAATTCAATATAAGCCTTACGCGAATTGATACGTTGAAGTTCTATACCAAAGAAATAAGGCGATTGGCCGCAAGTATGGCACATAGGTTGTAGATAATACTTATCTATTTTATCTTCTACGGCCTTTGCCTGTTCTCTTGGGATATGGAACCCGTACCCAAGAACTGTTTCAATCTGTACCATATATCAGCTCCTTAGAATAATCAATGGTGCGCTAGACACGAATTGAACGTGCAACCTGCGACTTAGGAGGACGCTGCTCTGTCCTATTGAGCTACTAGCGCATATAAGCTATTATACCATAGGAGGAATAATCTTGTCAAGGTCAAGAAAAGTCTGTCCACGATAAGCAGATTCATAGTAATTGGGCATCTTGTAGTGAGGATAATGCCTATCTGCCCACTCACGATAATCATTATTTTCTTGCTCGTATCCTCTAATACTAGCGATAAAACCAAAATGTCCAACATAGATATGCGGAAAAAGTTTAGCGGCAATCTCGTCTTTTTGCGGAGAGCTTAGTTTGCCGCAAATCATGCAATATGATTCAAGAGCTTTAGCAGGCTTTCCTGCAAGACGAGTAACAGGATAATTCTTTGGATACGTGTATTCAATTATAACATTCGTATACTCGTGCTTATGATTAGCTTTTTTTGGAGCAGACTTTCGCTTTTTCTTTTTATAAGCCGCATCCTGCTCACCATCAACATAAGTATACTTATGCTTCAAATCAGACTCTTTGTCCCAAGACATGTTATCTCCTAATAGCAAGAATAGATATCACTCATATAATTATCGACAGCTTCAACCGCACGGAAACTCATAGGATACTCCACTTTATCAGCGCCCCAATAGCCGCACACGCATTTATCCCAAGTGTCGATATAGATATTAGGTCCGCCCCAAGCAACACATACGCAGCAAGCAAAATAATCTCGATTATAATCAAGAATCCACTTTACATCCAAATAGTCATCAAGATAGTTCTGCCCCTCGTAATCTTCATCTTCATCAAGAAAAAGATTGTTCTCAGCATACTTGTCGAGGTCATGTGCAATTTCTTCACAATACTCTGTAAGCATCTTATAGGTGTCACACATATCTATCCTTTCTCTCTTGGACTATATATATTATAGCACAACAGAGTAATTCTAGTCAAATAAAAAATGGGGCAGAACTAATAAAAGTTCTACCCCATATATGTTAGAGAGAATATATCGCAGCAGTAAGAGCTGTCCAAGTCATAACGCCCCAAATTCCAAAACAAATGGAGACAATTGAAAGCACAAGCCCTGCAATTGCAAAGCCACGACCTTCCATTGCTCCATCTTTAGTTGCTCGCATACCGGCAATTGCAAAACATAGGCCAACGATTCCGAGCACTAGTGATATAGTGCCAAATAGAGAACTAACCAATCCTGTTAGGAACGCACCGACGATGCCGAGAACCATAGAAGTAACGGCAGTTTTTGAAGTCATAAAACCCTTTTTCTCTACAAAGCTACCTTAGTATTATATTCACGCGCTAGTTTGCGGGCTTTGCGCTTCGCACGCTCATATCCAAGAGTGCGACTAAATAGCGCATCGTAATAATAGTCTTCTAGAATGAAACCATTATTTACTACTTTCACATGGTAAGCAATTAGCGCATCAAAGCAATTACGAGTTTCGTCAATGTAGACCCTCATTTGCTTCCTTCTTCTTGAGATTGCAGATTTGACGATTGATTTTTCGCAGAACGCCTTGGCCTTCTGAATTTTTACCATTTCGCTCAAGACGCTGTTTACGTGATTCTAGTGCCGCAATTGAATCTGCCATTTTTCTCTCCTTTTGTCTCTTGGATTATACTTCTAGCCACTCTTCATCAGAGTAACTTTTTATTATAGTTTTTGTAAATGGTAAATTATAATTTTTGCACCACTTACGCACAGCATTATCAGATACTCCAAACTGACGGCCAATAGAAGTAAATGTTTCTTTTCTAATCAACTGTTTCAATTCGTCTCTTTGCGGCCAATCAGTTTTTCGTTGTTGTTTATGTTCGCATTCACTACATCTTTTCGCATCAGTGTGGACAGGCTTCCCACAATCTACACATATTTTTTGCTTTTTATGCTGTCTAGTCTTAGGCTTTCTTTCTTTCTTAGGTTTTTGCACAATTCCATATCTATCAATTAGTTCATGTGCTTTATCATAATAATACTTAGCCGCATAATTGATTCCTACTTTTTGTAGCGCCTGTCGTATTGAAGTTGTATTCTTCAATGCATCAAGAAATTGTTCGTCTGTCAAAGGAGGACGCTTATTTTCCCCTTTATTTTTGCCACAATAATTATCTGTTTGAGCATGACAATTAGGACAAAGAATTTGTAAATTATCTAATACATTATTGATATGATTTCCGTCTATGTGATGGACACATAATGGAATTTTTTGACCTTCCCATTCAGTACGTCCACATTTTTCACATCGCCATCCACGCAGAATAGTCAATGCTCTAATTAGAGTATCGCTTTTAGAAGATTTATTATACTGAAAGATTGATATATCAATATTGTCTTTATTCCATCCCTGTTCTTTGAAATGATTCGTATCAATATTATATTCGTGGATTATCTTTTTTATAGAGTCAATGCTATTTTCAGAATATCCTAAAGCTAAAGCTAATTGTCTATAACTAAAACATTTATCACATATTTCTTGAAGCTCTTCTTTGGTATATGTTTTTTCTTGTTTCATATAACCACCTCCTATTATATATGAAAAATCGAACCCATATATAATAGTATTATGCCCATTTTGATACAAAAATATCCTCAGTGCTGGTGGCGAGATTCGAACTCGCATGAATTAGATTCGGCGGATTTTCTTACCACACCATATCGCTATGGCCGCATAAAAGCGTTGTAGTCTGGACTATGCCTTTACCATATCCTGTTGGACTTAGGTAGCGAGTATCTAGTCTCTACACATTTAGGATTACTCCATTTAGCTCGGCGTTGTCTCAGAGAGAGTTTCGCCGAATTAGCCCGCATCCACATAACAGTTTCCAAGTTATGCGCTCAAATTGTTGGAGTCCGCTGTGTCTGCCAATTCCACCACACCAGCACTGAGGATATTCTATTGTAAAAAAGCGACTTGTAGACTGCTACCGGAGTCGCGCCAGTCTCGAAAGGTGCCTACTTCCTCTTATTTCTATCCTCCATTTAGTTATGGCTTGAAATAAGAACCAGTTTACCTATGATAAGGTAGGAGGATGGTCACGCTAAAATGGTCTGCCCGGAGTGATTCGAACACTCGACCCCTTGAACCCAAATCAAGTGCGCTACCAAGCTGCGCTACGGGCAGATATGGTGCCCCCGGAAAGATTCGAACTTTCACTGAACCGGTTCTAAGCCGGCTCCCTCTGCCAATTGGGGTACGAGGGCACTGGTGGGGCATCAAAGAATCGAACTTTGCGGAGCATAGCTATAGGCTTTACAGGCCCACCCGTCTCCATAGCGGACTAATACCCCATATAACAACTAGCGGAAACAACTAAAGTCACTGTAATGGTCTGATTAGCAGTCAGATGTATTTTCTATATATACGAAGTAAGTGACTTTATCATCACGCATCGTCGGCAATAAAAAGCGGATACGTTTAGAATCACTGAATTGTTGGAATCGAACCAACTTAGATAGTTTCTAGACTATTTGCAATCCAAATGCGAAGTAAGTGATTCTATCATCACGCTTTTATAAAATATTGGGGTCAATCGTTTCAATATCTTCAGTGACTTGCTAAATCACTTACTGTCACCCGGTCAACGATTGTTTCAAGCATTTCCCCAAAATAAATCTTCGGATGTTGAGGGATTCGAACCCCCAGTACGCTACTAACGCACGCTTGTTTTCTAGACAAGTCCCTTCACCAGTTCGGGCAAACATCCATATCTGGCACAGTCGGCTCGACTCGAACGAACATTCACAGTTTTGGAGACTGCTGTCTTACCATTGAACGACGACTGTATATTTATGGCGGTAGCTCTGGGTGCCGACCCCAGTCACGACTATAAGCCGTCTAACGGTTTAGCAAACCGTCCCCTTTGCCGATTGGGTAAGCTACCAAGCGCCGACCGCACTGCACTGCACAGTGATACTTCCCTTTGCGGGAAGCCGAGCCACGAACTCCGGTCTATTCAAACAACTTCGTAGGGAGCGACCCTAGAGCGGTTGATTGAGGTCAAAAAGCTATTTTACGCTTTGACTTGATAAGCTGACTATTATATATTACAATATATAATAAAATTTGTCAAGCGGATGTGAATGTGAAATTTTGAATTCTCCTGCTATATACATTTTTGGGATATTGTGCGCAAAACGAAGTTCTCGATTTGTCATATTTTGGATATTTATCCAATAGCCATCAGAATTACGAATATAGCATTCACATCTATCATTTTCTTTGTCCCAAGAATAGTCAAAGGACATAGCCCCAAGATAGTTGGTATAAATGATATCTTGCGGACAATGGCGGCTATACCAAGCTAAATCTTTTTCACAAGCAGTAGGACCATATGTGGCATCTACTACATGATATTTTCCAATATCTGCTACAGAGATAGGAAGAAGTTTGCTATCTTCAAAATAAACTCGCACACTTATCCTTTCTGCCATTTGAACACTATTATAATACCAAATTGACTGAGAATAGTCAAGAAGAAATCTTGGAGAAGACTATTGGAGTTGCACCAATCTGAACGCTTTTGCAGAGCGTTGCCTAAGCTGCTCGGCCAAGTCCTCATATGGAGCGGATAGTCGGAATCGAACCGACACCAAGGGGTTGGAAGCCCCGTATACTAGCCGTTATACGATACCCGCATTTGGTAGCCCGTGCGGTAATCGAAACCGCGTTTCTACCTTGAGAGGGTAGCGTCCTAGCCGCTAGACGAACGGGCCAATATAGAAAAGAACTGAGGTATTTCGGTCAAGGAAGGAGGGGACAACAGTCCATTTCGCTCTTATCCGTGAGTCACCTTTTCCCCTAAACCTTTCGGCCAGTTCTTTTATAAACTATGGCGAGGACGATGGGGTTTGAACCCACAACCTTCGGAGAGACAGTCCGATGCTCTAGCCAATTGAGCTACGTCCCCATATATGGTGGAGATAATGGGATTTGAACCCACAACCCTCTGCTTGCAAAGCAGATGCGCTCCCATTGCGCCATATCCCCAGAATTGATGGTGCTCGGTGAAAGATTTGAACTTCCGACCTTATGCTTGTAGGGCATCTGCGCTACCACTGCGCCAACCGAGCATATATGGTGGGGACTCTTGGAATCGAACCAAGTACACTATGCTCTTCAGGCATATGCTCTACCAGTTGAGCTAAGTCCCCGATGGTAGCACGTACAAGAGTTGAACTTGTGAACCTCTCGCTTATCAGGCGAGCGCTCTAACCAACTGAGCTAACGTGCTATTGGTACTACCAGATAGATTCGAACTATCATCTTCGAAGGTATGAGCTTCGCGCTTTACCAATTGAGCTATGGCGGCAAATGGTCGCGGAAATCAGAGTCGAACTGAATGTCTCTTGCCTATGAAACAAGCGAGGAAACCGTTTCTCCCTTCCGCTATATGGTGGAGCGCAATGGAGTCAAACCATTATCTGCAAGCCTAGGAACCTTGCTGTTTTTCGTAAACTAACACCCCAATGGTGGACCCAAAAGGATTTGAACCTTTGCTCCTTCGGTTATGAGCCGAGTGCATTAGACCGCTATGCTATGAGTCCGTTGGCATCTCTGCTAGGACTCGAACCTAGAATAACGGAACCAGAATCCGTTGTGTTGCCATTTACACCACAGAGATAGGAACAGTTTCATCTCCCCTGAAACTCAGCTATCTTGCGGCCAACAAGAATCACTTGAAATCGGCTACGTTCTACTCAGCAGCTTAGCCCGAAGGTTTCAGCTATACCCCCGATAAACTGGGCCTTCTTAGGTTTTACGTCTTATAAAAGGCTCTAAAACGAGACGCTAACTCCTTCCACGTCTGGAATTCGTTTAGTTATCCAGACTTATTTTTTTTACGCTATGGCTGGACACAGCGGCAAAATTCCACTTTGCATTTTGCAAGCGACCGTTTCAAGTTCTCACGGTTGTACTGGATTTACACTGTTATTTTAGGTCGTAGGAACTCCAAAATTTTTCGACCAAGCCGTACAAATTCAAGGTCTGTCGTGCTTTTGGAATACAAGATTGGCATCATTTCTTGGTGGCGACGTGGCTAGGTCTTGTACTCCAAAAACACGGCTGGTTATTCAAGGCGATACCAGCTAAACGCTCTTCATGGAGGATTTTTCATCCTCAATCTATATCTATTATAACACAACCTTTATTCTGTTGTCAAATGTCTTTTAGTCATCAAACCAAAAAACTAGTCGAGCCTCAGAATCTTCTACGTAACGACAACTTGCATCAACCATAAAGTCAATACCGTCAATAAGCGGCCTAAGCGAACGACGCTCTTCCTTATTATAGCGCTTCTTGTCCTTAGCCGCAAGTCGAAGCTCCGCAAGAGTCAGCCAAGACGGAGTGTGGCACCACTCTTCTTCTTGCTCCCAATCGCAAAGAACTCCGTAACTAACATCGTTAGGGATGCCACGCGGCTGAACAATAGGCTCAACCATATAACGAACGCCCGCAAGAACACCAAACATCATATAACAACGACCGATATAAGGCTCTACCTCACGGATACGCCCCGGGGTATACTTATCGGGAACGTACATATAAATCTTTTCCCACTTCTGAGTCTCTCGATTGTAGACCTCAACACGAGAGTGGATATCGGCTCCCATTTTTTCTCCTTTCCTCTCTGTCTTACAAGTATATTATAACACATGCGAAAAAAGAATACAAATGCGATTCAACCTAAACTAAAATAACTTCTCGTTCAGAACGTTCTAGTTCATATTCATCCTCAGAAGTGGTTTGAATTGTAAAAAGACCAGTGGCGATAACCACGCCGGGAACTTGCCAATAACGTTTCAACTGAGATATACAGTCAAGCCAACCGCTATGAATAACCTCTTCACGACTATGCTCATCATCAGTCTTTCCAATAGCAGTAACATCAGCATCTTGACCAGCCGCCGCAGAGAAGATGAAGAACTCTGACTTATCAGGTTCGTAGCTCGGTTCTTTATGATAGATACCAAGCACTACGTTGTCAAGGTTATTGAGTGCGGCAATAAGAAGCTTTGACCGCACACGAACATTACTAATGATATCAAAGATATTCTCTTCTGTCAATTCTATTGGGTCGCATACTTCAAACTCTTCAATTTCATCGTTTCTGTAAATAACATCGACAGTAGCAACCTGAGCGATATAGTCTCTCATTTCCTCTTGGGAAATAAGATCATCCGCTTCAACATAATACGTATCGTGGAAGCCGTTATCAGCTTTCACTTCGACTTGAAAAAAACGCATAACGACCTCCTGAATAATTGACAATGGAGCCAACGATAGAACTTGAATCTACAACCCTCCGCTTACAAGGCGGATGCTCTACCAATTGAGCTACGTTGGCATAGAAAACAATAGAGCAGTGCGGAACATGCTAAATTCTAGCTCAATTAGCCGCACTACTCTATTGAATAGGCTCTCTTGATTCTTAGGTGGAAAGCCTAGAGCACCTACCTTGGGTTTACATCTTCACCAGAACCCCTGTCGAAAACTGGTTGCGGATACAGGTACCCGCACTATGAGTCAGTGTATGTCACAGCCTAGTCATGCGCACTCCTAGGTCGTTTCCTGCTGCTCAGGAAGTAATTATATAATACAACGAAAAGAATTTGTTGTCAAACGACTTACAGGATACCATTCATGTTGGAGACGATGTTCTCAAGACGCTTGGCAATATCTGCCTTGGTATTGCCCTTGCGACTTGTAGAACGAAGAGCGTCAATCTCCGCACGAATCTCTTCCTGAGCGTTTCGAATCTCTTCGCAAGCTATAAGCCAAGAATCGCCCCAAACACCATCTTCGTGCTGCTGAATAACATTGTTATTAGTCGCAGCAAGCGTATCAAGTATTTGCTCAAGCTCAGGGTATTGAGTATAATTTTCAGCAGCGTCATTCAAAAGATTCATAACGTCTTGAATATCAAGTCCGTAATCTCGTTCAATCATATCGAGCAACTGCCGCAAATCGAATACGGGTTCCGGCTTATTATCAATCATCGCTACTGCAATCATTTTATCTCCTTCTCTTGTTTTGTAAGTATATTATACCATACTCGCAAACCAAGAGTCAAATGATTAGTAGATACCTAGAAGACGAAGAATATTCTCAACGTCCTTATCATATCCAAAAGTAGCGGTTACAGTCTTTGGCTTGCGGCTAAACTTGGTACGAACTGGTACGTCCTCAGCTTTATCATTTTCAGGCTTAGATTTCTTCTCTCGAAGAAGAGTCTCAATCTTTTGATTGAGACGCTGATTCTCTTTCTCTAGCTCAGAAAGTCTATCTACTGTAGCTTTAGTAGTATCTGTATTAGCAGTAATTGTAGACTCTAGCTCGGTAGCCTTCTTTACCTCTTCTTCCTTACGGGCCGCATCAAGATATGCTTCTAGGATAGCCTTGGTGATATCCTGCTCAAAATCAGCAAGCTTACCATTGAGTTGTTTATCTAGAACAGTGCCGTCTGTATCGTTGAATGTAAAACCTAGATTATAATCGTCATCATTTAGCACCATAGTAAGCGTTGTCTTCATGCCGTAATTGTCACTCATTTTATCTCCTTTTCTCATTATTGCTGATTAGCATCTTCTTGTTTTCTTGGAGAATCAACAATAGCTGTTACCTCTCCATAGATATTTATCCTCTCATGATTATCAAAATCAATCACAACCAGATATCCCTGATACTGTTCAACAGTATAATGACCAACATAAGTATCAATTAGTTCGCTCCCCGCATAGACTCTTACGATTCTATTGGGGTCTTGTTTGAATGTTTTTTCAAAGCTAGTACGAGCAAGCCAACCAGTGTCCGTATAGAATAACCATACATAGCCTGCTAGAAATAAAATAATTCCAGCATAAATAAACATTTTCCATTTATGATGGCCTTTGGTCTTTTCTTTTATAGAGTGTACCCCTTTTTTCACTTTATCAAACACTGGCATATTACTCTTCCTCCCCTATGTCAGTCGTTTACATTCTATCGTGGAATGTACGAGCAATTACTTCATCTTGTTGCTCTTTAGTTAGGTTGTGGAAGTTTACAGCGTAACCACTTACACGAATTGTAAGTTGAGGATATAGCTCAGGATGTTTTTGCGCCTTTACAAGCATATCTTTATCAAATACATTCACATTGATATGTTGTCCACCGAATTCTCCATTGAAGTATCCATCTAAAAGAGCAATAAGATTCTCTACTTGATTTTCAGAAGCGTGAAATCCCAATAGACTTCATCTCCTTTATGTTACCATGAAACGTAGTAATCTGTCGTTCCTGCCGCACAACCGGAATCTAATACTTGGCACATGCCCTTAGACCCTTGGAATACTGTTCCTTGGGCCATATCGCTTGCGGCCACGACATAATATCCTTCTGCTGTTCTATAAAAACCTTCACTATCTACTGTCCATTCAGAAGTACGATAGTGATATAAGACACGAGAAGAGTAATATGTTTCTCTGCGGCCACCATGATAGTTCACTCCACTAGATTGTGTCAATCCAGAACTATTACCAGAGTAAACAGTTTGCGTATTAGATGGTTGGCTTTGTTGTTGCTTCTTTTGTCTCTGCTGCTCTAATTGACGCTCTTTTGCGGCCAAAGCTTCGTTTCGCATAATTGTAAATTCGTCCTTTACGTTTTGAAGCTCTTCGATATAATTGAAACTGTCAATACTAAAATTATCAACTTTAGCCGCATTTTCCTCGCTAAGATAATTCTGCAAATCCAATAGCTCAGCATGAATTTGCTGTATCTCTTGGGATTGTGCTTCGAATTCAGCTTGCCAAGCAGCCTTCTCTACGTAGCCTTCTTGTAGATATTCACTTCCTTTTGCTGTTAGGCTATAGGCCACTAGAGTTTGCGGCGTATCTAGTTCTTCTGCTCTTGCTGGAACTGCAATTGAAATTCCAATAAGTCCAGAAACCACAATAGCAGCCGCTATCTTTTTCAAACTAATAAAATCAACTCCTAAATGTCACCAGCGAATCCCCATTGCGGCATATAGGTAGTTCCATAATAAGCAATCCATTCATCTAATGGACGCTCATTTATATAGCCAATGTTGTCTCTAACATACCATTGACCGTCACGTTCAATTATGATTCCAACGTGACCATATCTCAACCCTGCATAACCGCTCTGAGTGTGTGATGGAACCGCAATAATCATACCGGGAACTAATTCGTCTCTGTTAGAAGAGTGACAAAAGTTCCAATACATATCATCAGCGTTTCCACCGGGATAGCCGAATCCAGCAAACTGATAGCACATGGAAACCCATGCCGCACACCATCCTACACCGGGACTAGCTACATTGTACGTAGCGTCGGCTATTCGCTGTCCTTTTTCCCGTCTTACAGCTTGTTCATGCGCCTTCTGCAATTCAACTTTGATAGTAGACAGTTTTACTTCTATCAAATCTAAATTGACAGACACTATCTTCCCGATATCCGCGAACGGCGTCTCTTCGTTCTCTTCCTCCATTGTTGCTGGACTGTTTTGATTTAGGACTTGCTGCAAAGAGTCGCCATAACAAACACTCGGATAAAATAGCAGCATGATAGCTATAACTAGGCTTACAGTTACTTTCTTTATATACGTCATATCGGTAAAAACATACCTCCCTAACTTACATAAAGCAAGTCCATACTAATTTATGTTTTTTGGAGGTATGTTTTTATTCGAATTTGACCAGCTAAACTGCTAGCTGAGCATTTATATCTCTAAGGTCTTGTGCAAGAGTGACAAGATTGCGGCAAGTACGGCAAGGTCTACCGGTGAGACAACGCAAGCCACATTTTGAACGTTTATCCGCAAGCATAACTGTCAGTCCCGGACAGGGCATATCATAATCTTTGAAGTCAGGATTGATTTCCCCAAGTTGCCCATACCAAAAGTGATTCACGATATAAGTCTTATAAAGAACCTTTAGCATATCAAAGTTATACGGATTACCGCAATCAAATTCGATAACATCAATACCAATCTTCTCAAGCACAGGAACATCTTGCGGTCGATAGATAGGCGCGATAAAGTTGTCTCCTTTGATAGGGAAACTAAGCGGAGCACGATTTACAACAAAGCGCACCTTCGTTTGATTTTTGTGACAATACTCACACACTTCGTCCAATTGATATACTAGGTCGTTACATACATATATATCTGAAACACCGTAATCGTTTACAAAGCGATAAAGGTCAGTCCAACTCTCAACGGCAAAAGAGTTGTCAAAAAAATATTTACAACCCTTCTCCCATAGCTGAGAAGTCTTTTGAATATCCTCTGCCCGCAAACGGAATCGTACATTATCGCCAATCTTAGATAGCGCGGATGCGGTCTTTACATCTACGCCGTTGCGATATTCGATATTGATAATCTTATCTTGGTACTCTTGGATAAAATCAATAAGAGTGTCAAAATCATTCTCGTTAGGGTCAAAGAAAATATTGAACTGCTGAACCTTATTATTTAGCTTTCCCTTGAATTTGAATGGGATAGCAACGTCCATCAACTCACCTCCCTAGTCTGACAAATCAATTTTATCTATCTCGTTCTTTATCCATTGAGCTAAAGTGGAATATCTAATTCCATAGCTATCTAGAAGCCTTTGAACGTCTCTTGCATAAACGTTATATCCTGCACGAGATTTATCCGCAAGCTTTCCGATATCCTCTACCAGCGACTCTTCAATTAGTCCAAGAGTCATAGGATTGCCAACCTCGAATGAATTGAGGTCAAAGACAGACATTAGTATTCTCCCGTCTCCACAAGAGTATAATACTGGTCTTCATACTTCTTATATTCCTGCCAATGCTCGTAAGCACGATAGATAGCTTCACGTAGCTTAGCATCGACAGTAAGCTCTAGTTGCGTGGGCTGGAATCCACAGTCAAAGAACTCCTTCAGTCCGCCTTCCCAATCGCATTTATTGATAAACTCTGCCGCATTCATTTACTCTTCCTCCCCCTTATATGGCATTACGGAAAAACCGACAACATCAACGCCGCACTCTTTATCTACATAGAAATCATATAGCTGTGAAATAAACTTTCCATCAAACTTGTAATCATCACCTTCTGGAGTGATGTGACAGACAATAGTTGTTGTAGAATTGTCCGCATATTCGATTTGAATCTTGTAGGGGATAGACTCTAGTTCCATTTTTCTCCTTTCTATTGGGATAGATACATTATATCACATTCCAAAGAATTTAGTCAAGAAAAAAGCCATATACACATAAAGTGCATACGGCTCCAAAACAGGAAGGAAGAGACTAAATTACATTGGCATAGTATTCGTTGATGTAGTCCACAATGTTTCCACCCTTCTCAAGGATAGAGAGCATGGTGAATACCTTATCAGTAAGACCAGTGAGCATCACAAGATTGTCCGCATCAGGATTGTCAATCTGGCAATGGTAGTTGCCGAGATCAAAGCTATAGACACGAGTGCGACCATAAGTACCGAAATACTTGCGCATAACGTCAACAGGAGACTGCATATTACGCCAACCGTACCATCCGCGACCATCCATTACCTGCATATCAGAGAACAGGAAGATACGGTCATAGTGCTTATCAAGCATCTCCCACACAGGAACAATGTCGGTGCCATAACCGCATCCATCACTATTCTGCATCTTGTTGATAATATCAAAGACGTTATCAATACGATTGTAAGACTTCATCTTAGCATGGTCCCCGAACTTGATAAAATCAGAGTTGGGATTGCTCAGATAGATAGCCGCCGCATAGCAAGCACAGACTTCCTTGATAGACATGCTACTCTTATTACTAAAACGGTCCTCCATAGAGACGGATACGTCAAGCACAACAAGAGAGCTGCCATCCAGACCAGGAACGTTCTCTACAGAGATACGAAACGCCTTATCAAGAGCAACCACTAGAGAAAGCGGCTTAGTCTTGAGATTGGCATACGCTGTATAAATCTGAAATGGGAATACGAGGGACTTATGAATCTTCGCCGCATCAGTAAGCTGCGGAACGAGATGCTCCGTAATCCAATCGTTATCAATCCCAGAATCAAGGATGTTGTTGAGATTGCGGATAAGCGCAAGATATCCAAGAGACTGAGACTCAACAAGCTCACGCCAATTAGCGGCCTTCTCTTCCTTGGAAGTAGAAGCAGAAATCTTCTGCTCCCAAGTACCAGCCTTATCAAGCTTGCCGTTGTAGAACTTATCTACAGCATCGCTCTTGGGGTGAGTGATGTTGATAAGGTCAATCATAGAGAAGTTCTTGTTAGCCATGCGATACTTGTCGAGCTGATACCCCTTGAGTCCACCGATATAATCAGCCGCACCGCGCACGAGAGCATGAGAGCGCTTATCGCCACGGGACTCAAGAATTGCAAAAATCTCAGAAACATCGTCAGGACGATGCATATAATTCTTATAGAAGTTACGCTTACCCTCGAATGACTTATCGTTCAGAAGAGCAGCAGTAAGCTGAGAAATAGAACGAGTGCCAAGCTCATTGCGGGCAAAGACAGCCGCACGAGCAACGAACTTAGCGCCATACTTATCGAACATCTGCTCGGTAAGATTGACATAACGCTCCATTTGCTCGTTGCCAGTCTCATAGAAACGGTTCTCAAACATATTGCTGAACAGATTGTTGAGCCAATCTTGCTCAAGGCTCTTCTCAAAAGCAGCTCCACCCTCATACGTGGTCGTATTAGGGTGGGCAGGCTTGCGGGTCTGGTTGAACTTACTCATTGAATCTCCAATCACTCTTGGTCGAGGTAATAAAAAGGCGGTAAAACTGATTTACGGGGTATTGTAACTTGATAATTCCCAAATAATTATTGTTAGAAGTAACCGTAAATCTCAACACGCCCTTTGGTAATACTTTTGGGAGGAAACGCCTAGTGACGGAAAAAAGTCTTTATCCGTAAACAAAGACGCTTAGATAAAAAATGGAGCTGAACCATAAGCTATTCAGCGTGGCGAAAGGAAAGAAAAATTAGTTTCATATAATTTCTTGAAGTAACCGCCACTATAATCACTCCCGTTTACTAACATGCGGAAAAGACATATCGGGTATTTTGTCCTAAGCGGGCCAATTTCCATCATCGCTTGGAAAGACCTTTTCAGGAAATCTATTTATCCAATTATTCGAAGTAACCCGATAATCATCACGCATTCGTTCACACACCTACAGCAAGGAAAAGATAGGAGAGAGTATAATACGTGCTCTACCATTGAGCTATCTTTCCAAAAAACGGGAAAAACTTGGATTCGAACCAAGAACAACGTCCTTACCGAGGAAGTAACTCTCTCCTTCATCACTTGCTGATTATTATATTATCAAATCTCTGAATCGTCGTCAACCGTAATCTGGTCATCAATCTCATTTTGAGTTGAAACGACGTTATAATGCGAAGAAATATTCACAGAGTCGTAGTCAATATCATAAATAGTCACAGAACCACCGCCAAAGTACCTGATGGTGGACTCCATCTTGTCAACTTCATCCTCAAGATTATAAGGAAATACCTTATCAACGGAGAAACGGCCACCATTATAAGTGATACCATAGATGAAGTAGTGCATAATTACTCCTTACTTGTACTTGTAGAAACCCGGATAGTCGATAATACGAATCTTCCCGTCTCTAAACGCTACATTACCATTATGACAGTCTGAGATATGATTGTCAAGGAGAAAATCTACTAACTTATCGGTAAGCTCCTTTCCCCAAGAGTCATAGAACAGAGCTAGGGTTTCAGGTTCCATACCTGCGGGCATATTATAACAAGAAACCTTATCACCAGAAGACTTAGAAGCAGAATACTTGATTCCCTCTTCTGAGGGGCTGTGACCATAATCCTCGTCTAGAGCATACCCACTACGCTCAGAGATATACACGGGGAAACGGTCAATCTTTCCAATGTATTTTGTGCCGCAAAACATATCTCCTAAACCATGATTGACCGCATTGTTATAGATAAATTCCTCTAAACTACAATGGTCCCACTTGCTTTTGATAGTTCTGTAGTCAGCATCTTTATAGTAACACACTCCGCCGAAAGGATTCTTCTCTTGAGAGCCATACTCAACCATGCCAAGAAAAGGAATCTTGATTACAAATTTATTACAGTAGGAAGGAAAAAGCACAACTTTCGTACATCCGCACGCAATACGGTCTATTCCTTCTATATCTTCAAAGATAGAATCCAAATCCTCAATCGGCTCACTATCTTCATCAGTCCACATCAACTGACTAGGCTTATCAGGAAAATAGAACTTCTGAAAGATAAGCGACTTAGCACGCTCAACATCAGAATCAGAAAACATATCTCTCCTTTCTTCTATAATAACATTATAGCATAGAAAGACTACGGTGACAAATGGGTATAATGATATATTAGAATAGAAAGGAGGATAAATGTATATAACTTTGAGATGCGGCGAATGCGACAATACAGAATGTAACCTTGCTCGATACTTTATTCCAGAAGACAGTCAAGAAGGTTGCACCCGTGAAGTCAACGATGAACAGGCAGAAAATTTTGAACATTATGTTCAAGAGGTTTTACCTTTTGTAACGATGTATAAAAACCATCAGGCCGCAATAGAGAAGTTGACTGAAATATACTCCTTCTTAGAATCTATCTATACTTGTCCTATTGGGAAATTACTTGACTCAAAAGGAAAAGTTATAGAAGACCCCAATATCGTTTCCAAGAGACAGAATAGGGTACCCAAGTAAGATACTTCCCATCTGTATCATACACTCGTACAGTTGTCCACCCGTTATTGAAGATATTCGGCCCGCTGACCGCAATCTGATAGACTCGGCCATGTACGAGAGTAACGGGTGGACAATCTGTCACCTTGTCATAATATTCAGTTTCACCCAAATAGCGAGCAAGCATCTTCTGACGAGAGAAAATATTTGCTCCCATCATCATACCAACTGCCGCGAAGGGATTCAACATCGCTAATGCCGCATCCATTAGTACACCTCCACACGGTCATATTCATGTGCAAGAACGACCGCAAGATTATCGTCATCCATGTTACGGAGGAACATCATATCCTCGTAGAAGGAATCCACAATCCAAACTTTGTCCATATAACGAACGTACATCCCGACCTCAAAGTTAGTCATACCATTTCCTTTCTCTTGGTAAATCTATTATAGCACAAGAAAAAAGAAAAGTCCAACAGAAAACAATCTGCTGGGCTTTTTTGCTATAGTTTTTCACGAGCATTACGCTCATAGCCTTCAATTGCGGCTAGGGTCCAATAATAGCGTGACAGTGGAGCATCACGCCACATGCGGTCAGGCCGCAGATTATCTAGAACATCTTGCTTCTTCACTCGACGCGCAATATCATTTTGGATGCAACGACGAACATATTGCTTGTACTGTTCACCATCACGACGAGTGATAGCATCAACCGCATCAACAATGTTCTCAGGAAAACAGTCCTCTAGAAAGCCAAGAGAAACCCAAGTGTCTTCTACAGTATCGTGAAGAAGAGCGACGATTGCCGCGTCAGCATCATCTAGCTCTTGAAAATATGCGGCGATACGCATAGGATGTAGAAAGTACGGCTCTCCGCACTTGTCCACTTGATTCTTGTGCGCCTGTAGAGCTAGGTTGAAGGCATCAACGTACAGGAGCGCACCAAGATTATCATTGTCGCAAAACCGCATATGACCTCCTAGAGATTGAGAAACGTCCGCACACGAGCATTCACAAGGCCGTTGAGAGTACCGAAATTGATAATCGGCTTCTTCTTCTTTACAAAGTCAAAGACATTCTCTTCGACCGCATCCTTCCAAGCAAAACTAATCATCATTCCCATATGCTTCTTGTTGCGATAGTCAAATACATCATCGCCGCAAGCCTGAAGAACCTTGTTGCGGCACTTGTCAAGGAAAGCATCAGTTACGTACTTATATACGAACTCCTGCTCGACATCGCCATCAGCGTAGACCTTCTTGGGCTTGGCTTTATCCTGCTTGTACTCGTCACGAACAATCTTGGCAATCTGAATATTGCCCCACTTGTCACGGAAGGAAGGCTCAGCCTTGATTACGATTCCCTCACCGAGAACTCCATCAGGAAGATTGTAACCATTCTTGTCAATGCACTCCGCAATCTGCTCGTTAGTGGGATTGTCGAACTCTGCAATCAGCGGCACAACACGATGATAGAACGCGGAAATCTTAGGCTCCCACTCGTGATACGGAAGATAGGTGCCAACATCAACGTCAAATACGTCAAAGATAAAGAAGCCGCCCTCAAGATAGCGCTTGATAGAGCCGACGAACTTAGTGGTATACGGAGCAACATTGCCAAGCCACTCGCCATAAACGATGTAGTTAGGATGGGCAAGCACGTACTTACGAAGAGCCGCAATCTCCGCATCTTCGCTGGTGAGAATATAGTTGCGAAAATTAGCGTTGTCCTTGATATCACTCAGCTCACGAGTGCGGCTACCACAGTAAATCTCGCCATTACGAGAATAAACGAGAGAGTTGCTGCCATCAAGTTTCGCCTGCACTACAATGTGATTCTGAAGGATGCCATCACACTCGTCACGGTCGATACGCTCTACGTGAGTATAAGAACGAAAAACACTCATACTTTCTCCTTTCTATTGGATAATACTATATTACGCCAAAGAAGGCCAAGAGTCAATCCCATTCTCAGCCGCAAAACGTTCGAAGACAGGATTCACAAGTCGGTTATCCTGTCCGAGAGGCTTATCCCACTCTTCAATCATCTTGTTTGCCGCCTTGAAAGCCAGCTCAATAGAGGTAAACTGATTGGTCTTGGTGGAAGGATTGAAGAGAGGTACGATGGACTTGTTCTTACCAGAAAAGTGCATCTCTACGATATAGTAAGCCCAATTCGAAGGGTCATGCACAATCCGCACATGACGATTTGCACTATACTTGTAAAACAGATAGTTGTAACCGCCCATGCGAGACTTACGAAGATACCACTTACGCTTCTCGATATTAGCCATTAGTAATCAATCTCCTCAGAATCGTAATCGCCGCCAAAGCGATACTCGTCAACATCGCCCTCAGCATCACGGGCAATGTCATCGTAGTAATCCTGCTGCGCAAGAGCATCGTCATACGTAGCGAGGAAATAAGTACCGCGATGCCCAACCCAGTCATACTCAACCTTGATACCAAGAACCTCAAGGATATCCAGCATCGCGTTCTCGCGGTCACACCTCTTACTCCACTGGCGCTCAGCGAAGTCGCGGTATTTCTCAGCCACACGGGTCTTGGAACGGGCCAGCTTGAACAGATTAGCACGAGACTCAGAGTTCTCCTGCATCATGTCGATAATGGCCTGCTGCTTCTCCTGCGGAAGCCAGTCGTAGTTCTGCGGATACTCGTTCTCGTCAACATAGAGAGCCATTTACTTTCCTTTCTCTTGGTGTAACACCATTATAAACCATCTTGCCCCAAGAGTCGAATGAAACGCAATCACTCCTGCGATTTGACCGATGTAGGTTACTGAATTAGATACCTTTGGCCGAAGAATTCCATGTGACACTCTATTATACCTGTGCTATAATATAATCGTCAAGAGGGAAGAGATAACAAAGGAATCTCACATGACCTACAACGATTATTGCACTGCTGTCACTTCTGATGCCGAGGACGTTATCGCTGAGAACTTCGACAACGGCTATTACGACGCTGAGACTGACTTTGCGGACGTGTACGATGCTCTCTTCGTTTCAGATGCCGTAACTGGTAACGCGAGCGGTTCTTATACGTTCAACGCTTATCAGGCTAAGGAGAACGTCAAGGACGCAATGTTTGATGATGATATCCTTGCAGCTCTTGAGAACATGGGCGTGAGCGGGGAGGAAGTGTTCTCTCAGCTTCTCAACAAGAACTACGAGACGCTTGATGTTTACATCCGTTGTGCCACCCTCAGCGATGTGTACGGAGATATCGAAGCTTACTTCGACGATTGCCAATCCAACTGCGAAGAGTAGGAAAATCATATATCTTGAATAAATAACGACAAAGGAGCCGCAAGGCTCCTTTTTTATTATCCATATAAAAAAGGAGAGCCGCAAGACTCTCCTTTTATTCTATACCATTTGAGCACACCTACAAATAAACTCCCAATCTTGAAAATTATCGGATTCTTCTGGGAGCTTGAACACATCTTTATATAGACATATACAGCTCTTTGTTCGGCCATCCTCATGTCCTTCAACCGCATAGTGCATAAACGTATGCATATGCCCGTGGACCCAAAATTTGTAATTGAGGTGAGTTCGTAACCGCTCAAGCACTACCTCATTTACTGTTGGATTCATGCGATATGTATCTCGTGCGTAGAGATTGCACATTTCGCCCGGACAGTCGTGAGAGAAGATGAATTCGAAATCTCCAATCCATTCATCTTTCTTATTCCATAACTGCCACTCTTGGATATTGCAATAATACTGCAATAGAGAATAGAGATATGGGATATTGATTCCCTCGTCAGGCCACCAAGAGGTGCCAACCTCTCTAAAGAATTGATGGTTGCGGCAAAGGTGACGCTTACGTTCCTTCTCATATGGCATCACAAGATTCCATACATCGTGAGAACTTGCTCCACTAATTAGAAGCGATTTATGGCCGCATATACGAACGATAGCAGAGTCAGATACCCAATAGACGTTCTCGTATACTTTATCGTTGTATACGGGATTAGATAGCGTTCCACCAATCAATTCTACTGTGCGGCCATTGCCTTCTGTTGGTTTAGAGTAATTGCGGATTACATCTGTATTATCATGATTGCCCCGGATAAAAATTGTCTGATATGGCTTAGCCGCAAGAAAGTCAAGAATATATTTATATGTCTTATCCGTCCCAGTCCATCCAAGCCCGATATCGCCGCATATTACTAGAACATCGTCTGCGGTCAATTGCCGCAAATCAGGATTGCGGCCATAACCCAACGCTTCAATTATGTTCCCATGTAAATCTGCCTTCACGAAGATAGACATTTACTCGTCCGCCATTCTTTCTGGGTCGCAATATCCGCTGTAGTCTACAAAGTCCATCATTTCATCATCTGTAAAGATGTGGGTAAAAATAGGTGTAGTACGCCCCATTTCGTAGATTAGGAGTTGAACCTTATTGCGGCCATCGTAGAACATAAACTTAGCAGTGTGTCCACCAAAATCGAATCTGGTCTGATTGCGGTCTTTATCATACCAATATACGTAATCGAGAGAGTGAAGACTGTCTAGAACATCACAAGATAGGTCATCGTCCCAATCTGCCATCTGCACGGTAATTGCACCGATGCACTCAAGTTGCGTCAGAAAGCACTTATCCATTTCGTAAGTAATAAAAGGCGCAAAGCTAATCATCAAGTTCCTCTCCGTTCCAATTTAGAAGGCCATAGAAATCGAGAGTGTCCCATTCCCACGTCATCTGATATCCCGGCTCATATACGATATGTGTGCAAGTGTCTGAATTATCAGGGCCGTAATTGCCGCGTTGAATGTTACAGCAAACCGCATCGCGGTCAGTATCAATAAAGAAGCACACACGCGCAAGGTGCGTCTTCCCACAGTCATCCATATAACGAACCTTGAATGCCCGCACGTTGTTATCTGGGAATACGCTCTCAGGCTCGGGAAAGCCATTCAGCGCAGTGTGAAGAACATCAAGAACATAATCCGCATCTTCACCACGGTCCTTTAGAATAAACGGGTCATTGCGAAGTACCTCATACTCTTGCCCAAGAAGCGTGTAATAGACATATAGGGGAAGCTCTTCACCTTTAGGGAAGCGCAGTTCGTGGTGAGTAACGGGAACATAATCAATCATCGTAAAATCCTTTCTCTTATGTAACACATCTATTGTATCACAGAAACAGTCGCTTTGTCCATCGCCGCACATCTATCGCGGCATATCGTCTTGTATTTGTATATTCATTATATCAGTGATATAATAGATATGTCAAGTGTCCCCAAAAGAAAGAAGGAAAAATGTCTGTCTGAAAGAACTACTGATTCTAAATAGTATCTCATTTGCCAAACCGTCCATATATATAGTATAATATATATAGATTGAGAGAGAGGACGGCAAATATGCTTCACATCGAGTATCGCAACGTCGGTAAGCGCAACAAGCAATGCAAGCTCTTCAAGGAGATTTTGTACGATATCTGCGACGCTCAGCGTGAGAAGAAGCTCGCTTATGACCGTTGTAACAAGAACTCTTATATCGCCGCCAAGAAGAAGCTGCGCATTATCGCCCAGTATCTTCAGAAGTGCGGACTTGAGGTGGAGCTTTCTCGCGCATACGAGAACTACTATCTCTGCAACATCGCCCGCAAGGCCCTTATGTCTCAGGAGGTTTAGATTGAAGCGCGCAAACATTCATCGCTACGAGGACATTGACTACACGATTCCCGTCTCCAACGACATGTACGAGAAGGTGGATGCGGATGTGGCTCGTGTGCGGATGTTCGGTCAGGACAATGCCTTTGCCATGCTCAATCGAGAAATTGACCGTCTTCACTTCCGTTTCAAGACCTTTGGCCGCAAAGAGCTGGAAGAGGAAATCGTTGCCCGCACAATCGCTCTTGGAGAGTTCTAATGTGTAAGGCTCGTGGAATCGACGGAGAAGAGATTGCGGCTGGGGATGTGGTAGAGTCTGCTAACCATCAGCCGCACGTGGTAATCAATTGTACGAAGTCTCTAATCATGTATAAGGCAGAGGACGGACATATTAGATATCGCCCTGCCAGCAAGTATAGGAGGATAGATGGCACGCAAGAACTTCATTCTATATAGGTATCAGTACGACCCCCAAGAGAAACAGTGGAAGGAACTGAATATTGCAACATTCTACACTCGGGCGCATACACTAGAGGGCGTGTGTAAGGCCGTAAGAACCGTTCAGGTGCCTATTCAGGAAGAGAGGGACCTAGTTATCGGACACGGCTATATAGAGCACGTAGACGAGCTTGTACGATTCGTATGGTATCCTAGGAACGATTACGCGAAATCTTTTTTCTGCGACGAAAAGGGGCATTCGGAAGAGTACGATGCGGCGAAGGTCAAATGCCGCAAGCTTGTAGAGGAATCGCTATGCTCCTAGGGACAATCGCCACTGAAAAGGATTTCGTAGAGGTCTATGCAGACCCAAGTCTTAGATGTAAAACTAAATATATTATTCACTATATTCGCAGCGGCCAACCAAAAGACAATGTAGTGGAGGGCCTGTTTAGCCGCAAGCAGCTTGAGAATTGGGAGGATATTGTAAGTGGACAATTATAAGGCAGATTACTATTTCGCCATCGTTGAGATTGTTATTGGAATCACTTTCCTTTTTTCTTGCGGTTGCTTCTTGCTTTGTTGAAGTCATCGTACATCCAAGCCTTGTTTTCCTTTCTCTCAGCATAGGGTTTCAGACGTTAGCTAAAATCAATATGCGGCGATAGAAGGAGGATATAACGAATGTCAAGACGTACTGAAAATATCTTACTCCTTATCTTTGCCATCGCATTAGTGATAATTGTCGGCTTATTAGCTTGGAATAATCATATGCCTGATGATGAACCAGAGAACACTTGGGCCGCAAGCGCAGAGTTTTATCAGCTTGAGTCCGGTCAGGATAGATTTAGTGAACATAGTACAAATATCTGGGACACAATTGTAATCGTAGACCACGATACGGGAATTCAATATCTATCTAACGAGAACGGTATGACAGTTCTATTGGAAGAAGACGGCACTCCCAAGAGAGTAGCAGAAGCAGAGTAATCCAAGAGGAAGGAAAGAGATTGAAGAGGTATATGAGCATCGACCATATTTATGTAGAGAAGCTTGCGGAATTGTGCGGCGGAAGTTTCTATGATTATAATTCATATAATCTGCTACGTTGCGAGGAAATGCACAAAGATGGTTGGTCATGGAAGGTAATTTACTTTGCTCTGCTGGAGTATCGCTCTTGGTACAACAAGCAGCGGAACGACGAACATCTTACGTCTTGCAGCTCTTGGGGTTTCTGCTTTGGCAATAACGTGTACGATCCAGACGGTGAAATGCTGAAAGATTGTATCCGCAAGGCCGCAGCAAAGGTTGAAGAGAATATGGTTGCGGAAGAATTCTTCTTCAGAAATATGCGTGTGTGACTAGCGGGGACGGTGCGTAAGCACCGTTCCCTTATTCGTGTATATACTATTTTTGCGGAAAAACGGGTAGAATAAAAAACGATAAATTTTACCCTTCGGTGATATTTTTTACCCTTCGGTTACGATATTTTTTACCCTTCGGTAAGGCCAAAAAACGATAAATTTTACCCTTTACAACTAATATATATTATCAATGGTTATCAATTAGAGTAAACAATTTGTAATACTTTCCCAGAAAATGGATAAAAAATCTGGGTCGCGGTCTAAGCAAAAAAACTTTTGGGTATAGAAAAATTGGGTCGTGGGGTATAAAGAAAAGAGGTCTTATACACTTTAGAGAATTTTAGAAGAACATTTTAGAAACCTTTTATGACGAGTTTGGATTTTGAAGTAAGAAGTAGAAGTAGAGAGGAAAAAATATGTTTGAAGAAGAATTCCGTAGAAAGAAACCACTATACGTTAGTTGTGGTATGTCTGTAATGAAAGAAAAAAACTTCATGCCGCAAGTAACAGCGATTATGGGAAATTATCTTAGCGGTTCAATTTGTCTATCTAAAGTAGAACTGGAAAAGGCATTATCATATCTTACTAGGTGGACAACTAAAAAGAAAAAAGAAGTAATGGAAACATTGATTAGAACAACAACTATTATAGATACTGATACGCTGATTGGAGATAAAGAATTAGAAGTTTTATTTGACAACGATGTACTATCGCCGCATAGTTATGTTACAAGTGTTGGTCTATGGAACTATTGTCATAAATATAAAATAGAGAAGTATATCAAACCTTTTACATACAATAACGAACAGATAAAGTATATTACCATGTCCGCAGATACAATGTTCTTTCTATTAGAACAACAAAATGATTTGCTGTTCAAAGTATATACTTTTCTAAGTATGAATAAGATGTATTGGAACGATTATAAGAACAAGCCTTATCAAATGTATATCAAAGGGAAGGGAGGTATGCTTGTCAATTTAGGATATTCTGAGAAGTCAGGAAGCACAGTTGACCGCATACGTGAATGTGTCGAGTTTTTAGAGAACAACGGATTGGTTTCTTTTGGACCGCAAATGAGTAGAGGAAAAATATATGGACACTTTCTAGGATATTATAGACCTCTCTTGGATGTACGAAATGTTGAGGATAAGATTACAATCAAGGATTATGATTTGGTTCGTGTTCCCAATTGCATTAGAGACGAGATAGATGGTATAATATATGATAAGTTGATTGCTAAGGGGTATTTAGAAGAAGACGTGATGGAGTTTGTTTATCACGAATGATAGAGAATATGCCAGATAGCGTATAGGTGTATATACTGTGTATATACGATATACACACTTATAACAGTCTAAAATGTAAAGATGTCACTGTAATCCATGAGGACTTATAAACAGCTATATACAGTTATCATTGAAAATTTCGTAGGGAGTACGATAAAAAGATAGAGATACTTTATACTCCAATGGAATTGGGGCGAACCCTAATTGTCAACCCTATATCATTTATCAATTCAAATTCCACAAAGAATCCACAAATACCTTTGAAACATAGGAGTCCCAAAAAACTTTTTTCATTTTTTATTTGTGACTCCCAAAAAATTATTTTCATTTTTTTCTTTGGGAGTCCCTGCTACTATTTTCATTTTTTATTCAGATTTGCCCAAGATTTTTATTTTTTATTTTTATCCAGATTTGCCCAGAAAAATTGGCCGCACAATTCCCTTATCTCTAGCCAATTCTTTATTGCATTACACTTGTCTCTTGGATTCACGATATGTTATAATATAGTTGTTCCAAGGGAGAGAAAGAAACCTTGTGCGGTCAGACTAAAACCGATTGGCCCCAAGTTCCGCGCCCTTGTTTATATATGGTAATTACAAATCTGCCGCAAAGGAGATTGTCTATGTCCACTCGTACTGATATGTTCAAGCGCATTGCCGATGCTATGCCGCAGGACGCTGAGGTGCAGGAGTATTGCGCTAAGATGCTTGCCAATGCTTCCAAGAGTTCTGAGAAGACTGCGGTACGTCTTGAGATTGCACGTACTGCTATCAAGAATTTTGCGGCCAATGCTGTCACTGCCAAGGAGTTCGCTCAGTTCATCAATACTAATTGCAATCCCGGCCAGAACTGGAATACTCGTACTGCCAGCTTCTATCTCCGTAAGCTTGTGGAAGAGAAAGTTGCAGAGCATGTTGAGCGCGAGGATGGTAAGAGCAGTCCCAAGCAGTACATCTATGTCGGCATGTAATACACTGGACAACGCGATTCTATCTATGCTATAATATATTTAGATAAGGAAGAGAGAGAAAGGTCTGGCCGCATGATTGATATCAAGTACGTGATTCGCATGGAAGCGATTGATGTTCGTATCGACCGTCCTTCTTACGATACCACTAGCTTTGAAGTCTATGACACTCTTGGAGAAGCTGTAAAAGAATATAATCAGCAAATCAAATACATGCAGGAGGACTATGTAGATGGCCCTCGACCTGACCAAGAGAGCATTGCAATTATGTCTTTGTATGCGGTTGAGGTTACTGAGGATTGTCATCCTGACCCTAAGAAGTATGCGCTGATTGATTTGATTCATCAGACTATCGCTCAGTTTGGTTCTGTCAAGACTTTTTGGGCTACTCGACAGTGCGAGGATAATGATGATTGGGAAGATTGTAAATAAATAAAAATAAAAAAGCGGCTCTTATGTAAGCTTCAGTTACATAATTGCCGCTGTTTCTTTGCAAAAAATTATAGAATTTATACAAGAATGCCACAGAATCACTTCGATTCTGTGGTTTTTTATTAGGAAAAATAAAAAAGAACTGCAAATCTTCTGCAATTTATTATAAAAATTTTATAATTATTATAATATATATATGTAAGTTTGATGAATTTTGAGCCTATAGGACGCAAAACAATTGACAATTTTGCAATTCTCAGGGAATTCTGAGAGAATCGCCTATGGTCCCGTTCCCTGTGGCGGAAGCCTATAAAAACCTGGGTGTTCTGAGAAAATCGCCTATAGAGGTCTGCATTGCATTTGACAACCAACCCCCGAACACCTGTTCGACGAACATACGTTCGCTTTTTGGAGTTGTGGTGATTCCGTGCATTCTCTTCCTCCCATCTTGACATATCTATTATAACATACTTCAATCGTGGAGCACACCGTAACGCATCCGTCAACCCCTTTCATAAAACGCACACAAGTTTTTTTGCGAACTAGCGTTCGCATGAACGTGTGAACACATGCTCATATGTTCAAGTGTAAAATAGAACGTATGTTCGATATCTGGGTAGGGGTAGTGGTTATACACCTGTTTTGACCTCCCCCGCTCGTTCCTCGCGGGGGGCTTTGCTTTGCAAAGTGTCCCCGCAAATGCGGCAAGTAGTCGGCCCGTCTCAGCCCCCGCCCGCAAATATTGTCTGCGTGTCTCGGCCACCGCTTGACTAATATAATACACGTTTCTTGCCGCACGTCTACCCCTTCACAATCTCACCACAAACCTACTTTTGGGGCTTGTAACTGGGAAAATGCTTTCTAAGGCGTTGTAGCGCGTTCTAAGGGTGGGCTTTGCGTTCTCGGGTGTACTAGTAGGCTCAAGCGATTCTAAGGCCGTAAAAACGATTCTAGCGTATCGGTGTGCGGCGTGAGCGTGGGCGCTAGGTTTTAGGGGTGGGGCGTAACCTCGTAGAATATCGTTCTAAGCGATTCTAAGCCATTCTAAGACGCTAAAACGATCGGGATGAAAAAGATACTAGGCGAGATATTCTAGGGCCGTAAAACGCTTCTCAGGGCCTCAAATGAACGTATGAACACATGTTCATATGTTAGATAAAGAAAACCCCACGCTAGGGACTTTGTGTCAACCTAGCGCGGGGGAACATACGTTCTAGTTTTTGGGACTAGTCCTCGGCCTTCTTGCGCGTCTTGCGCTCGGGCTTAGGCGCGAAAGCAAAACCGCACGGGGCATAGTGGGCAACGGACCACTTTTCGGGGGACTTCTCAATAAGCCCCATGTTGGCGGCGTTCTTGAGCAATGCGCCCACCTTGCGCGTGCTCATGGGCATCCCTTCGGCATCGGTGGCGTACTCTGCTACGTCCTTCGCCGTAACCTCGACACCACGGGCGACAACCTCGGCGGCCACGTCCTCGGCGAGCTTGCGGTTTGCGAGCGTTTCGGCGCTAGGCTTGGAAACACGCTTGCGAGTGAGCGCCTTGGTCATGGACTCAATAGCGGCGGTCACGTCCTCGGGCGTGGCGGCAAGCTCGGTAGCGAGCGCGTCAACGTCGGCGTTGGCGATGAGGGCGAGAGAGAGGGCCTTGCGAGTGATGGTGTTAGCCATAGTAAATTCTCCTCAGAATATCTGAACTATATGCTATTTTCAAGTGCCGCAATTGACAAGGGCCTTTGCTTCCCTTTCGTCCGTGGGGCCTTGCCGTTCCCCATTCCCTCTTGACAACTACTAATATACGCCCATGCCCCCGGTTTGTCTAGCATTTTCTAGAATCAATTTTCCACCACATATTTTCCATAATGGGGATTCTGTGAAACTACTTGACGCGGTAACGCGAAAGCATTACCCTACTAGGGTGTGGAGGGCGGGCATAGGTCGCATAAGTAAACCTAGGCTAACTTTAGTTAGATAGAATAGGGCCGGATAGTTCCGGCCCATAGAACTAGCGTTCGCTTTTCGGGATATAGTGGCCCGTGGCTTTAGCCCACCGCATAGCGGCGAGATACCCACACCCCGCATTGGTAGGTTGCTTTTTGCGACGTGCGAGACACAGCGACAAAATGCGGGACTCATGGCGGGCATCATCCAACGCCATGTGCCGCTCGGAAAAACCGTTATCGCCGTTCAGGTACTTTATCAGGTACTCAACGCCGGTTCGGGGAATGCCCGCATCCGTCAAGTATCCGTGAGCCGCCGCCCACTCACCATAACGTGCCGTGCCCGTGATGCACTCAGCATAGCGCCAAATATCGCGCCACTTGAGCGCGGTAAAATGTTCCACCATGCCCGCGCTAACGTCCTTGCATGTCGCGTCAAGCGCTTTCCGGTCGAACTCCGAATTATACGCCCACACCTCGCGCACGTCGAAAGTCTCCACGTCGGCATGGAAAGTCTTGTAGGCATCGGCAAAAGAAACCGGCTTCCACTCTCCGCCCGTGGCGATACCCGCGTAATACTGTGGCAGTTTCTCGGCGTAATAAGCCGAATCCATGAACCGTCGTCCGTTGAAGAACGTATCGGCACACACGAACGAACGTTCGGCGTAGACCTCGCCCGTAGCTTTATCGCGGACAATGTAGCCCATATCGTAGACGCGCATACGCTCTGCGTCTACGATATCGCCCATCGGGGCAATGGGGGTCGTCTCCGTGTCTATCACAACAATCGTTTTGCCCATCGGTATCAGCTCCTTTGCGCCCGTTGTGGTGTGGCGCGTTCACCTTGCCGCTCGTTGCGGCACAACCGAATAATAGCACGGTGGGGATAGCTTGAAATGGATAATCTTAGAATGTGGAGGAATTGAACTTGTGAAGAAAATATGTTTGTCAAGTTCAATTTTAGTTCAATTTATCCAAAAGTAAGCAAGTAATATACATGTGTAAAATTTGTGTGCGGCCTTGACAAATCAGATTTTCTGTATTTCCGCAGGTAAATAAGGTAGTTCAATATTGAACTTAGTTCAAATACATAGTTCAATGTTTTTGTCAATAGTCCATTTTATCCATTTTGCGGCGATTATGAAAGTTTTATGCATCACAAAAAATCTAAATTTGACAGACCGGAAAAAACAATTATAATATAGGGTGTGGAGGGTGGGGAATGTACCAAATAAGTTTACCACGGCTAACAGAACATCAGTTCGATAGAACGTTTGTTCGTAAAAAATAGGTACCTTACTGTAGCTAAATAAATAACGACTCTTTCTTGCCCCTTAGCGTGCTATTTGCTCGCCGCGACTATCGACTAACTACATAATACACGAATGCGGCCAGTCGTGCGCGACAATTTTGCCGCATACATAATCTCCACAAAAGCCGCACAGCTTATTTTCTGGTTGTCTTTTGGATAATCTAGTTTGTTGCTGTTGTAGAATGCCCCTGCAAGGTCATAGAATCAATTCTAAGGGTAGGTTTTGCATAGAATGGGCAAATACTCATGGGATACGTGAATAAGCCGTTAGAAACAATTCTAGCGGGGCCGTTTATCTGCGGTTTTGTCAAATATCAAAAACAGTACGGGAAAAATGAATAATGGTGATTCTGTGAAAGTGGTTGACGCAGAGCTGCAACAACATTACACTAGAGGGCGTGGAGGGAGGGGAATGGAGCTTTAGAGTTACCCTAGGGTAACTCTTTAGTCAAATAAAGCGCCCCACCTCGCGGCAGGGCGCTAGTTTACCTCGGTTTACTCTTCGGTGTTCTCGGTGTTCTCCGCTTTGGTCTTGCGCTTGCGCTCCGGCTTCTTGGCAAACTCAAAACCGTTGTGCGCGTAATGCGCCACGCTCCACGGCTCCGGGGACTTTGCAATCAGTCCAGCCTTTGCCGCACGGGAAAGCAGGCTACCGACCTTGCGCGGGTTCATCGTGTTGCCCTCGCGGTCGGTGGTCATATCCGCGTCCTCGGCGTGGTGCGGGCGGAACTTGGAGTCGACCGCGTCCATCTCGAGCGGCTTGATGCGCTCGAGCGTGAAGCCCTTGCCGGCGCGCATGTTCTCCTTCGCCACCGAGATCATGAGCTTGATGCGGTTCAGCTGGTTCACCTCGGAGGCGCCCGGGTCGTAGTCCACGGCCACGATGTTGCTCTCCGGGTGGCGGCGGCGCAGCTCCTTGATGACCGACTTGCCCACCACGTGGTTGGGCAGGCAGGCGAAGGGCTGCGTGCAGATGATGTTGGGCGCGCCGTGGTCGATGAGGTCGAGCATCTCGGCCGT
>ULWW01025468.1_pt1 | contig 38173 bp, 30 predicted proteins | sample 1960741 | NCBI WGS metagenome assembly ULWW01 (sample SAMEA4835823, study PRJEB28245) | human gut metagenome | biome: gut microbiome; material: fecal sample | place: Denmark | collected 2008
ATTACTCAAAGCAACAATTTTCTTAAATTGAGCGTTATTTTATATCAATTAGCAATTATGTCCAAAGGAGGAATTTATTATGAGAAAATGGGTAAGACCTTCAGCCTGTGAAGAATGCTTTGCATCAAACGAAAATATTGCGAATAGTGTTAATGCATGTATTGTAGGGATTATTCAGTGCCAATATCCTGGTAATGGTTGGTCAAACGGGCAAGAGTATTTCGATGATTACAACAACCAAAAATCAGGATATTATACAGACAGCGAAGGTAAACAACATGGTATCTGTGGTAACAATGCAGATATTTCATTTGCTGGTGCAACAGGTTCAGGTTATGAAAGAACAAATGGCGTAACTGATACAAATCGTCGTATTTACCAAATTTCAGGATATGAAGCTAAACCAGGAACTTACTACAATGTCACTTGGAAGAGTAAGCATGCAATTGAAGGAGTAGAATATACTCATAAAGGTAGATTAATAATCAATCAAATTGATACAAACAGACCTAACCATTCATAAGGCTTTTAACACAGAACAATTATGTTCTGTGTTTTTGTTTCTTCTATCTATAAAAAAACATTTCTATTCCCGATTCTCATATATGTAATCAGAAAATCTAAACACTATTTTTATATTAAAATCTAAAATTCCAACTATATATAACATAAAATTCACGAAAAGACATATAACCGCACTAACAATTTGCTACTAAATTGTTTTTTTTACGATATATTGATAAAATGAGGTTCGTACACTTTAGTGCATACTAATTAGATATCTTTTAAAGATACTCTATTTTCAATATTAACATTTATATAGGAGGAAAGTATTTAATGAAAACATGGTTAACACCAACTGCAGTTGAAGATAAATTTATTCCAAATGAAGTCGTAAGTACTTGTTATGCTGTTGCATGTGATTGGAGCGAAGCAAATAAATATGAAGATAAGTTTGGACTTTTAGGTGACTCTGGTTCTGTTTGGAATGGGCATGAAGTGCTTGGTAAAGTTCAACATGGAGATGGCGGATGTGGAAAAGCCGAAAATCAAGTTCTTGTTGTAAACAATGGTTATATTGTAAGTATGAAAGAAGTATCAAATGATCCAAATCATATTGCTACAACTAATTGTCAATTATATAATGATCCCGACTATAATTCACCGGCTTCAGGACTTGCCTTTACAGAAGGGCAAAAAATCTATTGGACAACTACTGCAACAAATCCTAAAAGAACTTGGCACCACCAAGGTGTTATCAGTCATCTAAATAATTCAAAGAGTCTGTCATAACCCTCAACACAGAACATCCGTTCTGTGTTTTATTATACCAAAAAAAGATGGTTTCCCATCTTTAAATAAGCTTATGATCTAAACAGTAGTGATAGACCCCATCTTCTGATACAGATAAGCAGATATCATCCGCAATAGCCTTCACATTATCAGTCGCATTCCCCATTGCGACTCCTGTACCCACTGCTTCCAACATTTCAATATCATTTGTACCATCTCCAAAAGCGATAGCTTCCTCCGGTGTAAAATGATAATACTCTAATACCTTATGTATACCATTACCCTTTCCACCACCTGCTAGAATAATATCTACTGCCCTATTCCACCATGCTGTAATTTGTGCACCTTCTACATCCTTCATTAATGCATCATATTCATTCTCATATCCACCACACATGATTTGATAAATATCTTCATTCACAAAACTATCAAAGTCTTCTGCCACATTCACCTTCTGTTTAGAAAATGCATAATAATCATCTAAGTCTTGATCTGTTCCATTGGCTTTACTGTCTTTTTTACTTGCAAGTGAAACAAATCTATTAATAGAAGAAGCATTCTCTATAATTCTTAATACATCCTCATGTGGGATCGGATGACTATACAAAACATGTCCTTCCTTATCAAAACAATAAGACCCATTAAAAGAAAGTATGGCATCAAAAGTTACTCCTTCAAAAGTAGGTACACTTAAAGGATGTCTTCCTGTCGCAATACATACCTTTATATTATTAGCCTGTAATCTCTGTAATGTTTCTATAGTAATATCAGAAACACTGCGTGTTTCCATATTGCTTAAAGTTCCATCAATATCAAAAAATGCAATCTTAATCATGTCAAATCCTCCATGGATTCATTCTAACATAAAAAGAGAGGTTTACCCTCTCTTAGTCTAACTGTTGACAGAAATCTTTCAGAACTTTATATGATTCCTCGAGTGCTTTCTGCTCATCTTCTTTCATATTTATTTCTACTATTTCTTTAGCTCCTGTCTTATCAATAATAGTAGGAACACTTAAGAAGATATCATTCATACCATACTTACCATCTAAATGAACAGATACTGGATAAATTCTATTTTCATTAAAGAGAATAGATTTCACAATTGCGGTAGTTGCTGCCGCAATACCATAACATGTATTACCTTTACGGTTAAAGATCTGCCATCCATCTTCAATAACAGCATGTCTTAATGTTTCCTTAGTGGCATCCTTAGTACGTTCCGCATTATCTTTTAATACATCTTCTACACTCTTACCACCAATAGTTGCACTAGACCATGTCACCATTTCTGAATCACCATGTTCACCACATACATATGCTGATACACTCTTTGCATCTAAATGATACATATCAGCTAAACGACAAGATAATCTTGCACTATCAAGAGTTGTACCACTACCAATAACCTGGTTCTTTGGTAAACCTGATTCCTTCCAAGTAATATAACTCATAATATCTACTGGGTTAGATACGACAATAAAGATACCATTAAAGCCAGACGCCATTGTAGAACCCACAATAGACTTAATAATCTTAATACTTGGTGCTAACATCTGTAAACGGTCATGAGAATCTTTAGGCATTGGTGCTGATGCTGTAATAATCACTACATCTGCATCCTTACAATCAGAATAATCCCCTGCTTTTACTTTAATATTTCTATTCATGAAGTAAACTGACTGCTGCATATCTAATGCTTCACCATATGCTTTTTCTTTATTAATATCTATTAATACAATTTCTTCACAAAGTCCCTGGTTAATAATTGAGTAGGCAGTTGTAGCACCTACATTACCTAACCCAACAATAACTACTTTAGAATCCTTAAAACTCATCTTATTTTTTCCTCCTTGAATTGTTAATATTGTAGCACAACTGTCCTATCAAATGTATAATAATGACCAAGAGAGGTTCAAATATGAAAACAAAAGTACTATTAAAAAAGGGTGAAGGCCGTACGATTAATGCAGGCGGTTTATGGATTTATGACAATGAAATAAAAGAGATACATGGACATTTCAAAAATGGTGATATTGTAGATGTATATGCCCATAATGAGTATCCACTAGGTAGAGGTTATATTAACCAGAATTCTAAGATTAGAATTCGTTTAATGACTAGAAATATTAATCAAGAGATTGATTCTGATTTCTTACGTATGAGATTACAGAATGCCTGGGATTATCGTAAGAAGACAGTAGATACATCTAGCTGTCGTATTGTGTTTGGAGATGCTGATTTCTTACCAGGTTTAGTGATTGATAAGTTTGAGGATATATTAGTTGTACAGTCTCTCGCATTAGGTATTGATGCCTTTAAGGAAGAGATTGTAGAACTTATGAAGGATATTCTACTACAGGATGGCATTACTATTAGAGGTGTCTATGAACGTAGTGATGCCAAGGAACGTACTAAGGAAGGTATGGAAAGAGTCAAAGGGTTTATTGGTGAACCTTTTGATCCTCATATTGATATTGTAGAGAATGGTGTTAAGTATCATATAGATGTCGCAGAGGGACAGAAGACTGGTTTCTTCCTTGATCAGAAATATAATAGACTTGCAATACAGAAGTTATGTAAAGATGCAAAAGTATTAGACTGTTTTACTTATATTGGCACTTTTGCACTCAATGCAGGTATTGCAGGAGCTCAGAGTGTTTTAGGTGTGGATGCATCTCAGTTTGCGGTAGATCTTGCGAATGAGAATTCTAAGTTTAACGGTTTAGAAGATACTGTTAAGTTTGAGTGTCATGATGTATTTGATTTCTTACCAGAATTAGAGGCTCAGGGAGAGTTATTTGATATGGTTATATTAGATCCCCCTGCTTTCACAAAGTCTCGTGCATCTATTAAGAATGCGATTAAAGGCTATCGTGAGATTAATATGAGAGGTATGAAATTAGTAAAAGATGGTGGATATCTGGCTACATGTTCATGTTCTCATTTTATGGATTATGATACATTTACTAAAACTATTGGACAGGCTGCAAAGCTTGTGCATAAGAGATTAAGACAGGTAGAATTTAGAACACAGGCTGCAGATCATCCTATTTTGTGGAATGGTGATGAGAATAGCTATTACTTGAAATTCTATATCTTCCAGGTGGTTGATGAAAAGTAATGACTGGAAAAAGGCAGTAATGCTTGATTTCGCCGATGTAAAAGGATTTTGACATGCATAATAAGTGATGTCAAAGCTATTTGATAGACAATAATGGGTGTTTTTCCTACAATAAAAGTGCAAGAAGGGACAGTGGTATGGAATATGATATTGGAAGCAAAATCAAGGCAGCACGAATTGAAAAGAAGCTGACGCAAGAACAGGTTGCTGAATTGTTGGGTGTGAGTCGCCAGACAATCTCAAATTGGGAAAACGAAAAATCCTATCCAGATATCATCAGCGTCATTAAAATGAGCGAATGCTACGATGTCTCTCTTGACTATTTATTGAAGGGAGAAGAAAAAATGAAAAACTATTATGATTATCTTGAAGAAAGTACGAATGTTGTGAAAAGCAATACCAACAGAAACAAGATTGTTACGATTCTCTCCTATCTCTTGATTTGGGCGTATGCAATGATAGTATTCTGGTTTTTTACAAGTGGAAGTGATGCTATGGGTTACAGCTTGATGTTCCTTTGGTTTATTCTTCCTGTAACTACATTTATTGTATCCGTTGTTATTGGTAAAAATAACTTTTGGGGAAAAGGAAAATGGGCATTCACTCTCTTCTTTGGCATAATGTATATGCTTGCTGAATATGGTACATTCAAAATAGCAAACAACATTGCTGTTAATAAACTGAATTCCCCTGAGTTAGGAATGATTGTAGCTGGATCAATAATCTCTGCAATCGGTATGTTGGTAGGTTCACTTTGGAATAAGAAACGTCACAATTAAAAAAATAAGTAACTAAAAGAATTCCAGTTAGTTGATGAAAAGTAAGAAAGGATGATGACTCGTTTGGTCATCATCTTTTCAGTTACAACTTACATTTTTGGTTATTTTCTCTATTTTGTCAGTTACAACTGACAAAATATGGATTTACATATGAAAGAAATGGAAAGACTTATATAGAAGAACCTTATAATGGAATATGGAAGATTCCTTCTGACTTATATAAGACTATTAAGAATAATAAAGATAAGCTGATAGTGGAATATGAAGATTAATATAGTTTTAAACTATATATAACTGCATATTATATGTATTTCCCAATGATGAGAGTGGTTGTTATAATACAATCACTAACCAAGGAGGAATAAGAAATGGGAAATGTACCTTTTAGATATGATTTTGTAGGAAGTTTTTTAAGACCACAGGCTCTTAAGGATGCTAAGGAAGCATTGGATAACGGAAAGTTATCTCAGGAAGACTATGATCATATTGTAGATGAAGAAGTTGTAAAAGTAGTTAAGAAACAGAAGGAATTAGGATACCATGTGATCACTGATGGAGAATTCAGAAGAACATTCTGGCATTTAGATTTCATGTGGGGATTTGAAGGTGTTGAACATAAGAATACTGGTAATGGTGTAAGATTTAATACAGAACTTGCAGTATTGGATGATACTTATCTTGTAGGTAAGATTAAGGCAAAAGCACATCCTTTTGTGGAATACTTTAAGTTCTTAAAACAGTTCGAAGATGAAAATACAGTGGCTAAGTATACTATTCCAGCCCCTGCACAGACTTTCCAGCAGATGATTGTACCTGCTAACTTTGAAACTACAAGAAAGTTCTATGCTACAAATGAAGAATTGATTCATGATATTGGTGTGGCTTATCAGGACGTCATTAAACAGTTCTATGATGCAGGATGCCGTAATCTACAGTTAGATGACTGTACTTGGGGTGCGATTGTAGGAGATGCTGCAAAACAGAGATATGAATCTTTAGGACTTGATTTAGAAGAAGTAAAAGCTGAATTACTTGCAGTCAATAACCTTGCATTAGAAAATAAACCAGAAGACATGGTGATTACATCACATATATGCCGTGGTAATTACCATTCTACATTCTTTGCGAAAGGTCCTTATAATTCTGTCGCTGATTATGTATTTGCGAAAGAAAATGTTGATGCTTTATATCTAGAATATGACGATGAAAGATCTGGAGGATTTGCACCTCTCGCAAAGGTATCAGAAGATAAGAAAGTTGTATTAGGTTTGATTACAACTAAAACACCTGAATTAGAAGATAAGGAAACAGTAATCAAGAGAATTCATGAAGCAGCTAAGTTTATTCCATTAGATAGACTCTATTTAAGTCCACAATGTGGATTCGCATCATGTGCGATTGGTAATAAACTCACTGAAGAACAGCAGTGGGCTAAATTAAAATTAGTCAAAGAAATTGCCGAAGAGGTATGGGGATAAGAACTTCGAAAGAAGTTCTTTTTTCATGTAAAAAAAGAAGTAAGATCACTCTTACTTCTTACATCATTGAACCGCCGCCTCTATTGCCACCACGTTTATCATCTACTTCATAGTGGGCATTGAATTCTCTGTTGATTTCATCTAGTTCTTTTAAGCCATCAATATACGCATCATACATAGAAATGATTCCCTGTGAACAACCATCACATAAACCATCTACTATACCTAAGGCATCATTCACAATTTGTTCTCTCTGTTCTCTTGTTGTATTCTTGATTAGAATATCTTCTTTGATCATAGTAACCTCCTGTATTGTCCTTTGTCCTTATTTTTAAATCTGATTGCATTCACAGGACAATGATGTAAACATCTTAAACACATCATACACTGTTCTTTTCTAAATGTCACATGGTCTTTGATTTCTATCGCCTGTTCAGGACATTCTTTCGCACATAAGCCACAATGAATACAGGATTCATCAATAGTGAGGTTATCTGTTTTTCTTATCTGCTTATATTGAAACGAACAGGCCTTATTAATAAGAACTGGGACTGTTCCTTTCAAGTAGTCCCCTATTCTTCTTTCTTTGATTGTAGTAATGATTTCTTCTATTTGAGGATCTATTTGAGATTCTACCTTTTCATTTTTAGATGCATCATACATGGGAATATACGTATCCACCATTTTCACACCATACATCGCATAAAAGCCTGTGCCTTTCTTCTGCATGATACTATTCGCTTCTTTACCTATATTCCCTGGTTTACCACCATAAGTCACGACAAGATAAAAATAAGACTTAGGAGAAACAGAGAGTCTTTCTAAGAAATCCTTCACAATATCAGGTAAACCAAAGAAATAAACAGGTGTGACAATACCTATTATTTCATCCTGTTTAATGCTTTGAGCTGATTCAATAGATTGCATAGTATCCTGTAAGGACTTTGAAAGTACTTCTGCTACATAATGGCTATTTCCTGTTCCACTAAAATAATAAATCATTGCATTACTCCTTTGAAAAAAGGAAACGCATTGCGTTTCCTTATGGTCTCATTCCTAATCCACCTTCAAGAGTGATTGTTTCACCAGTCATATATTTGAAGTCTGGAGAAGTTAATTGTACAACAACACGTCCGATTTCTTTTTCATTGTCACCAAAATGTCCCATAGGTGGTGTATGAACATTGGCCTTGAAAGCTTCTGGATAAGCTTTTTCAAACTTTTCAAGCTGTGCAGTCCAAGCAAGTGGGCATACAACGTTTACGTTGATACCATCTGCAGCCCATTCAGTTGCAGCAACACGTGTTAAACCACGGATACCTTCTTTTGCGGCAGCATAAGAGCACTGACCTTTGTTTCCGAATAATCCAGCACCCGATGCAAAGTTGATAACTGAACCTTTTGTTTCTTTTAAGTATGGATAACATGCTTTCATATAATAGAATGCTGCATATAATCCTGAATACATAGCTAAATCAAACTGTTCTGTAGTATGTTCTGCAAGAGATACACCAGATGCACTCGCCTGTGCATTATTGACTAATGCATCAATATGACCGAATTTTTCAATTGCCTTTTCAACAACTGCTTTTACTACTGCTTCATTATCAGCACCTGCATTCACATCAGCCTGTACTGGTAGAACTTCTACATTATAAAGTCTTTCAATTTCTTCTTTTGCATCTTCTAGTTTCTTTAAGTTACGTCCAGTAATGACAATATTTGCGCCTTCTTTCGCAAATGCTGTTACGATACCATAACCAATTGAACCACATGTACCATCTTCAAGTACAGCACGCCCACCACCAGTCACAATGACAGTCTTACCTTCTAAAAATCCCATATTATTTACCTTCTTTCTTTTTAATTTAAAAGCGTTAATATAATTATACATGAATCAATCATAAATGTGTCAAAATATGATACATATTAATTAATTCCTTTATCTATTTCATTCTTATTAGGAATGCTGAACATTTCATTACTGATGATATTTTCAGGATCATCCACACCTTGATTCAACAACATGATCAGTGATACCCAGACAAAGATATCATAAGGGTTGAAATACTTATTCTTTTCTAGGAAACGGAGCTTTGACTGTGCAAAGTTTACGATGTTATCTCTATTTTCTATAATGAATTCATCGAGTTCATGAACATACATATAGCCTAGATTATGGAATCTTTTTACAACTCTTAATTCAGATATAATATAAGGTTCTTCTTTAATTGATACATTGAACTGTTCACAGATGATCTGTGTTAATTCACTCATAATAGGAGAATCATGGTAATAAGTCATGAGAGAGTTATAGTTCAAATCTGTCTTTAATACCTTCTCTATATGATCAATACCCCTATTGTATTCTTCTATATCATCTCTTATATTCACAAATTCTTCATCTAGTATTTCTAGAGTCGCACTGAGTCTTGTGAGTCTTCTACGAATATCCTTAGGAATTTCATATTGTGACTTATAACCTAGACCATGTTCTACTTCAGCCCAAGAATGCTGGAGAATAGTTCTAATCTGTATTTCAAAGACAATATGACGATAATCTGAATACTCTATCATATTCAGTCTCGCTTCATTATATTTAACTAATAAATGAAGAGAGTTATAACCGAAATCAATACGGTCATCATAGTTCTTCTTTCTCTTATCATTGTATTCCACAATATCAAAGTTCTGTTTAATCAACTTATAAATGACATCAATATCTGATTCAAACAATGTAATAATACGGCATGCAACGATATCTGTAATATCATTCACATCCTTGTACTTATGTTTTAAACAGATCTTACGTCTTAATGCATCTTCTGTTTTAATACGTATCGCAAAATTAGAAATCTTTATATTATTCTTTGTAATGATATTTTCAATAATATCTGTAATATCATGTTTTAATGAACGATAGAGACTTTGATTGTCATAATATTGTTGGATGATATGATTTTCAATTCTTTTATCCATCTTTTACACCTCTTAACTATCATACATATGATACATTAACTTAATGTGAAGAAAAAGTCTTACACATATTCATTAGTTAATTTTTTTCTGCCTGTATATAATCGTCCAATATTCATTCCTATTTTTTGTGCAAATGCACATTTTTAAGTAATACGCTGAAACATGCTGCACTCACAACCCCCTATTAAATCAAAAAACGCCAGAACTGGATATCAAAATCCCATTCCGACGTTATTGATTACAATTATCTTATTAACTTTTCACTTTAGGACTTTCGCTTTTGATAGTTTCTTAAGTAATATATACCAGCCACACCCGCAATAATAAATACTATAGATGTGAGTTGGGCCATACGGATAGGACCTAACATAAGTGAGTCTGTACGTAATCCTTCCACAAAGAATCTCACAATACCATAACCGATAAAATAAGAGAAGAACTGTTCACCTGTACATTGTGCTTTCTTCTTAACTACAAAAATAATCACAAGAAATACAATCAAGTTCCCTACTGATTCATAAAGAAATGTAGGATGATGATAAGCCCCCTCAATATACATATTGTTGATGATAAATTGAGGAAGATGTAATAACTTGAGGAAGTTTAATGAAACAGCTGAACCAAATGCTTCATGATTAAAGAAGTTTCCCCAGCGACCACAAGCCTGCGCAATCAATACACCTGGCATAATTGCATCTCCTGCCACAAAGAAAGGGATATCCTTCTTTTTAAAGAAGTAATAGCTATAAATGAGTGCGGCTATGATTCCACCCTGTATCGCAAGTCCACCATGCCATATCGCAATAATTTCTTCAGGATGAGATGCATAGAGTTCTTTCCACATGAAGATGACATACCAGATACGGGCACCAATGATCCCTGTCATGAGTACTCCAAAGAAGTAATCGGATAAAATTTCAGAACTATAGCCTAATTTCTTAAAATTATACTGACCTAGCAGATAGGCAATAAATGCACCAATAATGATACATACTGCATACATATGAATCTGCAGACCACCGATTTTAAGAAATATATTATATTCTGGAAAGAATTGCATAACTTACACCTGCTTACTTTTAATGTTTTCAAGGATTCTATTCACGAATTCTTTACTTGAATCAAATCCAGAATCCTTAAGCTGCATATTCATAACAGCTGCTTCAATAATAACTGACATAGAACGTCCGCCAGTCACTGGTACAACGATCTTAGGAATAGGAACTGAAAGAATATCTTCAGTTACATCATCTTCTTCTACTCCAATACGTCTATATTCACGAGATGGTAACCATCTTTCTAACTGAATAATAAGGTCTACCTTTTCTTTTGGAAGAACACTGGCAGCCCCAAACATCTTAGAGGCATCAATAACACCAATACCACGGATTTCTAGTAAGTTCTTTAAGACAGTGGGTGCTTTCCCAATAATAGACTGACCAATATGGTAAAGTTCTACGGCATCATCCGCAATCAGCTGATGTCCTCTCTTAATAAGTTCAAGGGCGATTTCGGATTTACCAATACCACTATCCCCTTTGATAATGACACCTTTACCATAAATATTTAAGAATACACCATGAATCTGTGTTTCTGGTGCTAAGAGTTCGTCTAACTTACCCATTAAGTTAATAGATACTCTTCCTGTTGCCATTTCTGTTTCAAAGATTGGGAAGTTTCTCTTACATGCAATATTTTTTAGAATCTCTGGTGCTTCATATCCCTTCGCAATAATAATACAAGGTGTTTCATCATTCACAAGTTTAGAGAAGCATGCTAGCTGACTCTCTTTTGTCATTTCTCTAATAAATATATTTTCTTTATCACCTAATAGAATAATTCTTCTAAAATCACTATGTTTAAAGAAACCTGCAAGCTCAAATCCAGGACGATTGATTTCTGCGACAAATACTTCTCTTTCTAAAGATTCTTCATCTCCAGATACACGTTTATAGGCTGGATTATTCATCAAGTCTTTTAGTTTTACGGACTTTCCCATAAAATACCTCCTTACAATAGGTTCTTAAGAAAGCGTCCTGTATGGCTCTTTTCACACTTTGCCACCTTTTCAGGGGTGCCTTCCACGACTATTGTACCACCATTGTCGCCGCCTTCCAATCCTAAATCGATGATGTGATCTGCGACCTTAATCACATCTAAATTATGTTCAATAACTAAGACTGTGTCACCATTATCCACAATCTTCTGTAATACAGCAATCAATCTATTCACATCATCACTATGTAACCCTGTTGTTGGTTCATCAAGAATATAGAGTGTTTTACCTGTTGAACGTTTTTGTAACTCAGATGCAAGCTTCACTCTTTGTGCTTCACCACCAGAAAGTGTTGTCGCACTTTGGCCAAGTTTAATATAACCAAGACCCACATCATAAAGTGCTTTAAGTTTAGTATAAATACGAGGAAGATTTTCAAAGAAAGTAAGTGATTCTTCTACAGTCATTTCTAATACATCATAGATGTTCTTATCCTTATAAGTCACCTGTAATGTTTCTTCATTATAACGATGTCCATGACATTCTTCACAAGGTACATAAACATCTGGAAGGAAGTTCATAGAGATACGTTTTACACCATCTCCTTGACATGCTTCACAACGTCCACCCTTCACATTAAATGAGAAACGTCCTTTATCATATCCACGTATTTTAGCTTCTGGAGTCTTCGCAAATAAATCACGAATATCATCAAAAACACCTGTATAAGTCACAGGATTAGAACGTGGTGTACGACCAATTGGTTCCTGTGATACTTCAATAACTTTATCAATATTCTCTATACCACGTATTTCTTTATGTTTACCTGGTAATTCACGTGAACGATAAATCTTAGCACGTAGTGCTTTACATAAAATATCATTCACTAATGTAGACTTACCTGAACCAGATACACCTGTTACCGCAATAAACTTACCAAGCGGAAACTTCACATTAATATTCTTCAAGTTATGTTCCTTAGCCCCACGTACTTCTAAATAAAGACCATTTCCTTTATGTCTTGTTTTTGGTACATCAATCTTCTTTCTGCCAGACAAATAATCACCTGTAATAGAATTTTCATTGGCCGCTACTTCTTCAGGTGTACCATAGGCAATCACCTGTCCACCATGAATACCTGCACCAGGACCAATATCCACAATATAATCAGAAGCACGCATTGTGTCTTCATCATGTTCTACGACAAGCACACTATTTCCTAGATCACGCATTTCCTGTAGTGTATGAATGAGTTTCTCATTGTCTCTTTGATGAAGTCCAATAGAAGGTTCATCCAATACATAAAGAACACCCGTTAAGCGTGAACCAATCTGAGTTGCTAGACGAATACGCTGAGCTTCACCACCAGACAGGCCTCCTGCACGTCTAGAAAGTGTTAAATAGCCTAATCCTACTTCATTCAAGAATGTAAGTCTGTCATGAATTTCTTTTAAGATCAAATGGGCAATCTTTTCTTCCATTTCTGATAGTTTAAGATTTTCCACAAATTCTAAAGCTTTCTCAATAGAAAGATTAGTAAATTCAATAATATTCAACCCACCAACCTGTACACTTAAAACCATTTCATTCAGTCTTGCACCATGACATGTTGGACAGGTATGTTCAGCCATAAATGACGCATACCATTCTTTAGACCATTTAGAAGATGTTTCTTCATAACGTCTTTGAATAAGTGTAACGACACCTTCAATATAGTTTGTTGTACGAGAAACATTACCCGAAGAAGAGACAATTGTATAAGTAATAGGTTCATGAGAACCAGTAAAGATAATATCTCTTTCTTCTTCATCAAAATCCTTTAAAGGCTTATCTAAATCAATATGATAATATTCGCATAGTTTTAAGAATCTCTGCCACTCAATACGATCAGTCCCTACCGCTGTCTTAAAATAACGAATACCACCCTCATTAATACTCAAGTTCCAGTCAGGTACTAATAAGTCTAGATCCACTTCTTCTTTAATACCTAAACCTTTACAATCAGGACAAGCACCTAATGGGTTATTAAAAGAGAACAAACGTGGTTCTAGCTTAGGAACAGAGAAACCACAAATAGGACAAGCATAATTAGAAGAGAAAAGCTTTTCAGTTCCCTGTGTAAGGTTTTCTACAATAGCTTCACCATCGGTTAATTTTAAAGCTGTTTCTAAAGATTCAATGAGACGTGTACGATAGCCTTCTTTTTTCTTAATACGATCGACAATGACATCGATGGTATGCTTTTTATTTTTTTCTAGAGTAATGTCTTCATCAAGAGTATACATATTTCCATCTACTTTGACTCTGACATACCCTTCTTTTCTTAATTTATCAAAGAGATCTTTATGTGTTCCCTTTTGATTCATAGCCATACGTGCAAGAATCTGAAGCTTATCTCCATCATCATATGTATCCACAATATCACCCATCTGTTTTAATGTCTGGGCTTCTATCTTAATCCCATGATGAGGACAATAAGCATGTCCTACACGAGCATATAATAAACGTAAATAATCATAAATTTCTGTTACTGTACCAACAGTAGAACGGGGATTATTCGATGTTGTTTTCTGATCAATCGCAATAGCAGGTGATAACCCTTCTATTGAATCTACATCAGGTTTTTCCATTCCACCTAAGAACTGTCTTGCATAAGAATTCAATGACTCTACATAACGTCTCTGACCTTCTGCATAGATTGTATCAAACGCAAGAGATGTTTTCCCACTTCCTGATAAACCTGTCATAATCACAAGTTTATTTTTAGGAATATCTATATTCACATTTTTGAGGTTATTGACACGTGCACCCCTCACTGCAATGACATCCTGTTTCATTCTTCAACCTCCTTATAATCACTTCTTTATTTAAACCCTGTAATTGGTAATCATAGGCTAGAGAAAGGATTTTAGAATAATCCTGATGATTCTCAAATCCTTCATTGATTAAATCTTTACCTGTCACAATAGCTGCAGGTGCATGATCACCACACATAGAGATCATTTCTTCTACATAAGCATTCAATTCATTGATAGAAGCACTTGTAACCATACCTCTACCTAACTTATCACATCTTGCAAGATAGAGAAGATCCTTTAAAGGTGCCTTCTGATCAATGGCTTTTAAGAAGCGTAAGAATTTAATCTTTCTTGCATGATTACGAGAAAATGTAGGTAATACCATATGATATTGAATCATAGTATAAATATATCTTTTCTGTTTATGAGAGAGAATCAGATCCACCTTTTCATCAAAGAGGGCGGCACCTTCTTCTGCATGACCATAAGCATGTCCTTCTGGTGTTGTTACAAGAGGTTTACCTATATCATGTAATAAAGCACTCCACATAAACCATAAAGGCTCACTTGTATGATGTTTACATAATGCTGCTAAATCAGTTACCAGCATAGTATGATTCCAGACACTGCCTTCTGGATGATAGTCTGTTCTTTGATGAGTTGTATCTAAGTCCTGTAAGTAGAATGGAAGGCCATGAATGTCTCTTAAGAAATTGAGTCCCTGTGAAGGATATAATCCCATCAATATCTTACAGTATTCTGTATAAATACGTTCTGTGCTGAGAGTATCTAATCCCCCTTCTTCTACGATAGATTGACATAGATTTTTTGTATCTGGATCCATCTTGAAGCCATAACGTGACATGAAGGACGCTCCTCTTAGTACACGTAATGGATCTTCTGAGAAATGATTCCCATTTGTTGCACGAAGAATACCATTCTTTAAATCCTTCTGGCCTGAATAGAAATCAATGACTGTTCCTGTTTCTATATCATATAACATACTATTAATCGTAAAATCTCTTCTTGCACAAGCTTTTTCTAAAGGAAGATCAGGATCCACAATCACATTAAAGTCCTGATGCTTGAGCCCTGTTTTTTCTTCTATTCTTGGTAAGGCGAATTCATAGCCTTCAAGAGTAGACAAATGAACCACCGCAAATGCAGCACCCATGACCTGTACTGTTCCAAAAGATGACAATACTTCCTTTAAAGCCGCAAAAGAGAGGTGATGTACTTCTACATCAATATCTTTAGATCTTCTTTTTAATAGAAAATCACGTACACATCCTCCTACTAGATATACATGTCCTCCTGCCTGTTTAATTGCCTCAAAGACATCTAATGCGAGAGGTGTGAGACTAAATTTACTTTCCATCTTTAATCTCCTCTATCATATCTCGAAGTTCCATAGCACGTTCAAAGTCAAGTACCTTCGCTGCTTCTTTCATCTGTCTTTCTAATTCCTCAAGAAGAACCTTCTTATCCTTCTTAGGTGCTTTACGGCCTTTCTTGACAAGCTTCTGTGCTTCATCAATGACTTCCTGACCATGGATAGCTTCTCTAATTTCTTTCTTAATTGTGGTTGGAGTAATACCATGAGCCTTATTATAAGCTTCCTGTATTTCTCTACGACGACTTGTTTCATCAATGGCACGCTGCATCGAATCAGTGATACGATCTGCATACATAATAACATGACCATCCGCATTTCTTGCCGCACGACCAATTGTCTGGATCAACGAACGTTCACTTCTTAAGAAACCTTCCTTATCTGCATCTAAGATACATACAAGAGAGACTTCTGGAAGGTCTAAACCTTCTCTTAATAAGTTGATACCAATCAAAACATCATATTTACCCAAACGTAAATCTCTTAATATTTCTGTACGTTCTAATGTTTTTGTTTCTGAATGAAGATAAGCGACCTTTAAACCAAATTCCTTGAGATAATCAGTTAAATCTTCAGCCATTCTCTTTGTAAGAGTCGTAATAAGTACACGTTCATTTCTTTCTATACGTAACTGTATTTCACTAATAATATCATCAATCTGATCTTCAATTGGACGTACTTCAATAATAGGATCTAATAATCCTGTCGGACGAATAATCTGTTCAACATATTCACCATGTACACCTTCTAACTCATAATCACCTGGTGTAGCAGATACAAATATTGCCTGGGGAATGAGTTTTTCAAACTCTTCAAAACGAAGTGGTCTATTGTCCAATGCACTTGGTAAACGGAAACCATATTCCACTAATGTTTCTTTACGACTTCTATCTCCATTAAACATACCTCTAATCTGTGGAAGCATAACATGAGATTCATCGACAATAAGCAAGAAATCATCTGGGAAATAATCTATTAAACAATAAGGTCTTTCTCCTGGCTTTCTTCCATCAATATGACGTGAATAGTTTTCAATACCTGGACATATACCTACTTCTCTCAACATTTCAATATCATGTCTTGTACGGTTATCGATTCTTTCATATTCAAGTGGTTTTGCGGCATCCTGGTAATACTGTAGTCGGTCTTTTAATTCTTCTTCAATCGTATCACAGGCATGAAGCATCTTTTCTCTGCTGGTAATATATTCTTCCGCTGGATAAATCGTATATGTATTATAAGAGGCCTGAACATGACCCGTTAAAGGATCAACTTCTGTAATACGATCGACTTCATCACCAAATAATTCAATACGTATAATATAAGATTCAGTATGACCTGGTACTATTTCAATAACATCACCACGTACTCTAAAAGTACCTTTGACCTGGTCCATATCATTTCTAGTATATTGTCTATCTACTAAGAATGTGAGTAACTCACGTCGATCAATTTCCTGACCCACACGTAAAGAGAAAATCATTTCCTGATAACTCTGTGGATTACCTAAACCATAAATAGCGGCCACAGAGGCTACGACAATCGTATCTTTTCTTTCTAATAAAGAATTCATAGCAGCCGCTCTCAGCATCTCTATTTCTTCATTTGTTTGTGATTCTTTATCAATATATGTATCACTCTTAGGAATATAGGCTTCTGGCTGATAGAAATCGAAGTTTGAAATAAAGTATTCGACACGGTTTTCTGGAAAGAACTCCTTTAATTCGCTATAAAGCTGTCCAGCTAATGTTTTATTGTGTGATAGTACAAGAGTCGGTTTATTCACCTGTGCAATCACATTTGCAAAGGTAAATGTCTTACCAGTCCCTGTACCACCTAATAAGACCTGTGTCTTTTTACCTTCATGAATTCCTTTCACAAGTTCTTTAATGGCTTCTGGCTGATCTCCCATTGGTTTAAATTTCGATACAAGCTTGTAAGACATATAATCCCTTCTTTCTATATTAAAGTAAGTACTTTCTGTAATGCATTGTCATATTCCTTATGACTTAATCTTTCTGCAAGTACACTCACCATGCATTCCTGATCACTATATTCTAATACACCATCTACAATTAAACCATGATCCTGTTCAAAACGTTTAAGTGCATCACTTACACCCTGTGAGAAATAACCATCTGTACGACCTGGATTATAACCAAGTACTTCTAATAATCTTTCCATAACAATAATAGAATTATTCACATTATCCACATAATACTTATCACTATAATAAGTGAAATAAGCAGATAAGAGAGACTGATCCTCTACTGTCACATCAGGAGTCCATCCCTTCTTATTAATATTCACACCCTTAGGTGTATACCACTTTGCATAAGTATATTTCAATACAGAACCATCCGATAAGTTCGTCTGTGCCTGGATAGTCCCTTTACCATAAGATTGCTGTCCAATAAGTTTATATCCCTGTATTTCTTTAAATGTACCGGCACATAATTCTGATGCACTGGCTGTTCCACCATTCATTAAAATATAACCATTAGAAAATGCATAATGTGTCTTTGTATTATCCTTATATGTTTCAGTCTGACCCTTTTTATTCTTAACAGTAAAGAGTGTTTCACCCTTCTCATTAAATAAAGAAAGTAGATCTCTAGCGGCAGTAATATAACCCCCACCATTTCCTCTTAAGTCTAGAATAATATCTGTGACATTCTGTTTCTTAAACTCTTTTAACGCTGTTTCTACGTGCTGTGCAGTTGTATCTCCAAAAGTAGAAATATTCACATAACCATATGTTTTATTATTTTTAGTTCCTACATAATAAGTGACATCAGAACTGAAGTTCTTACGTACTGCTTTCACATTCAAAGTCTGTTTAAGTCTTTTTACCTTTAAAGAAACTTCTGTCCCTTCATTTCCTTTAATATGTTCCTGCATTTCTGTACTTGTCAAACCAGTGAGTGATTTATTATCAGCATCAGTAATAATATCTCCTGCCTTAAGACCTGCTTTTTCTGCACTGCTTCCTTCTATAATACCAGTTAATAAAGCACCACTATGAACTGGAGAGAAATAAACACCAATACCACTATAGCTGCCATTGATATCACTATTAAATTCTTTATTTTCCTGAGAAGACATAAAAGAGGAATGTGAGTCTCCCAGACCATCTACTAACCCTTGAATCATACGATCCTGAATAGATGTTTTAGAATCTGTTGTATCTAACCAGTTATTATTTAATAAATCTACCACTTCATCGACTAATGTAAGATTTGTTTTCTCATTCGCATTTGCATTACTATTATGGAATACTATATAACCACTACCAAAACCAAGGGCTAAACATAGCACCCCTATTACTATATATTTGATTAATAAACTTTTCTTTCTTTTATTTAGTTCCACGTTCAAGTCACCTCGTTCCATTATTTTATCATAACATTGATGTTTTGAGTAGAAACTTGACCAAAAAGAAAAGATCCCTATACAGGGATCTTCCATTATTTAATTCAGATCTGATTAAGCTAATTCTGAGAAATACTTGATTGTCTTAACCATGTTAGAAGTGAATGAGTTTTCATTGTCGTACCAAGATACAACCTGAACTTCACTATTTCCATCAGGTAAAGCGTTAACCATAGTCTGAGTTGCGTCAAATAATGAACCGTAAGTCATTCCAACGATGTCAGAAGATACGATTTCGTCTTCATTGTAACCGAATGAATCAGTTGCAGCAGCCTTCATAGCAGCGTTAACTTCATCAACAGTAACAGTACCCTTAACAACAGCTGTTAAAACTGTAGTTGATCCAGTTGGAACTGGTACACGAACTGCAGAACCGATTAATTTACCATTTAATTCTGGGATAACTAAACCGATAGCTTTTGCAGCACCAGTAGATGTTGGTACGATGTTTACTGCAGCAGCTCTAGATCTTCTTAAGTTACCTTTTCTCTGTGGTCCATCAAGAAGCATCTGGTCACCAGTGTAACCATGAACTGTTAACATGATACCACCCTGGATTTCTGCTAACTTGTTTAATGCATTAGCCATTGGAGCTAAGCAGTTTGTAGTACAAGAAGCTGCAGAGATAACCTTATCTTCTGCTGTTAATGTTTCGTTGTTTACGTTGAATACGATAGTCTTAAGATCGCTTCCAGCTGGAGCTGAAATAACAACCTTCTTAGCACCTGCAGCTATATGAGCTTCAGCTTTTGCTTTTGAAGTGTAGAAACCAGTACATTCAAGTACTACGTCTACGTCTAATTCACCCCAAGGTAATTTAGAAGCATCTGGTTCTTTATAGATAGTGATCTTCTTACCGTTAACTGTGATGAAATCTTCTCCTGCTTCTACTGTATCAGCATGAGCATATTTACCCTGTGAAGAATCATACTTTAATAAGTAAGCTAACATTTTAGGTGAAGTTAAATCGTTGATAGCTACTACTTCATAACCTTCTGCATCAAACATCTGTCTGAATGCTAAACGACCAATACGGCCAAATCCATTAATTGCAACTTTTACTGCCATAATATGACATTCCTCCTTAAATAATTTCTATTTGTATTATAATCCAGCACTTAACTAAAATCAACTATTTCACAAGGATTTATGTAAAGGTAAACCCTTTCATCTCAACTTTTTTTAATGCTCAGAATAAAATACAAAAATGAAGCATAAGCATATAAAAAGTATGTTGATTTAACGTAGATATAGTGAGAAAAAACTTAATCATCCAGATGCTGTTCTTTCCATTTTTCACTACCTTCCATTGGATTGTCTAGGTAGAAATCCCATTTTTTTATTTGTTCTTTTGCTTCTTCCACTGTACACGAATCATCATTAAACATACTATCTAAATCATACTTGTACAGATTCTGATGATCATAATCTAGACAACGCAACACCTTATCTGAAAATAATAATTCTTCCCATAGTAATTCTCTGAGATCTTCGTTTGTTCCTTCCAGCATTTCTGGGAATATATATTTCTGTACATCACCTAATACGTCCACCATAAGAATTATAAAAATGAACACACATGATACTCCCAAAATAATTAATCCATATATGAGGACATATCCACATACTGCCCCAATATAAAGTAAGTTTTCTCCTTTCTTCTTTAAATCAGTGAGTATCCAATCACAAACAATTGCACCTAGGACAATGATACAAAAGGCAATAAGGATTCTGAGCACACTACCTGTTTTAAATTGTGATACGATCCAATCTCCAATAAGACCATAATATAGAAAATATTTCATTTTCATCCCTCCTCACCTAATAATGCATCTCCTTAAAAAATTCCCCAAAAAAAGAATAAGGATTTCTCCTTATTCTTCACCATAGTTATCTTCAACTAAGCCTTCGTCTTCTTCAGTGCTTTCTTCTGATTCATCTTCATTGTAGATATCATTCATATCGATATGCACTTCTTCGAATCTATGTCTTGTTCTAAGATCCCATTTGTTTTCACCAATAGTAATCATACGACCATCTAAGATCATATTTGTATAGAATAATGATTCGTTATCATCTTTCTGTTCTTCATCGAATTCTTTCTTTTCAGCAACTTCTTTCCAAATATCATAGAAACTCATTGCTCCTGCTGATTTAGTAAGAATTTCAAATGCGATATTAACCATTGACTCTTGTCTGTAATCCATAGTAGCCTCCTACATCTTTTCTGGTGCATGAACACCAATTAAGTTTAATGCGTTCGCAATTGTAATACGTGTTGCTTCTACAAGTGCTAAACGCTGAGATGATAATTCTTTGTTTTCTTCATCGATTACATGACAGTCACCATAGAATGAATGGAATAACTGAGCTAATCTCTGAATATAGTTTGCAATCTTATGAGGTGCTCTTGTACGAGCTGCATCATTGATTGTGTTTTTGAATTCATTAATGTGTTTTAATAATTCAATTTCTTTTGGGTTATTAATCAATTCAAAGTGATCTGCAGGTTCAATATTCTTTTCTGCTGCTGATCTCATGATTGAACACATTCTTGCATGTGCATACTGTGCATAGTATACAGGGTTTTCATTTGACTGTGATTTTGCAAGACCTAAGTCAAAATCAAATGGTGTGTTTGCTGCTTTCGCTACAAAGAAATAACGAGTTGCATCTACACCAATATCATCAATAAGGTCACGAATAGTAACAGCGTTACCAGTACGTTTACTCATCTTAACAACTTCACCGTTTTCAACCATTCTTACCATCTGTAAGATATCGATATTCAACTGATCGGCATTATAACCTAAAGCCTGGATAGCTGCTTTCATACGGTTGATATAACCATGGTGGTCAGCACCAAGTAAGTCAACTAAGTAATCATAACCTCTATTCAACTTACTTAAGTGATATGCGATATCTGGTGTGAAGTATGTATAGCTTCCATCCGTTTTAATAAGAACACGGTCCTTATCATCACCGAAGTCAGTTGTTCTAAACCATAAGGCTCCATCCTGTTCATATGTATAGCCTTTTTCTTTTAACTTATTGATTGCAGGTTCAATCTTATTACCTTCATATAAAGAAGTTTCAGAGAACCATACATCAAATGATACACGGAATTCCTTTAAGATATCTTTAATCTTCTGTAATTCATGTTCAGTACCCACCTTACGGAAATAAGCAATGGCTTCTTCTTCAGTTAACTGAGTTAAAGCATCTCCTTCTTTTTCCTTGATACTCTTTGCAATATCAATGACATCCTGTCCCATATATCCATCTTCAGGAATTGGACGTTCAATATCAAATAATGCAAGATAACGGCTGTATAGAGATAATGCAAGGTTAGTGATCTGCTTACCTGCATCATTAATATAATATTCTCTTGTTACATCATAACCTGCTTTAGTCATGATACGGCAAATAGAATCACCTACTGCAGCACCCTTTGCATGACCTAAGTGTAAGTCTCCTGTAGGGTTGGCAGAAACGAATTCTACGTTATATTTCTTTCCTTCACCGAAGTGAGTCTGTCCATAATTATCCTTTTCTGAAACTACTTCAGCAATTACTGAAGTAAGCGCATCATTTTTCATAAAGAAGTTAATGAAACCAGGCCCAGCAATTTCTACTTTTTCTACATGTGCTGCTTCCTGATCAAGTGAATCAACAATGGCTGTCGCAATTTCACGAGGATTCTTATGGAGTGTTCTTGTCAGCTGCATTGCAATGTTAGTAGAATAATCACCATGAGTAGAATCCTTAGGAATCTCAATCATGATATTTTCAAGGGTGATATCTACTGCTTCAAAGCACTTATTAACAGACTGACCAATGGCGATTTTTAGTGAGTTTTCAAGCTTATTTTCAGCCATCTTGTATTCCTCCTTTTTTATTTCATACTCTAAATAATGTATCACAAAATGTTGGACTGTCAAGAATTTTATAGAAGTGGAGAGAATAATCTCAATAATCCTTCTACGAGTCCTTTAAAATGACGGCTATCATCTATTTTTACAGGTGCACAAATTTCATTCATCTCTCTAAAATCTCTCTTAATCGCAGATAAACATTCTGCTTCATATAATAAGACATTACATTCAAAATGGAGATAAAGAGAACGATAATCAAAATTAATTGTTCCTACTGTCACTGCTTTCCCATCTACTAACATGACTTTTGCATGTAAGAAACCTGGTAAGTATTCATACACCTCAATACCTGCACGAATGAGACCATAATAATAAGAACGTGTGACTCTAAAGACAAGTTTCTTATCTGGTACATGAGGGACATATAATCTGATCTTAACACCATTCTTCGAAGCCAGGCACAATGCCTTCAACATGACATCATCAATAATAAAGTAAGGTGTCATAATATCGATACTTCTAGATGCATGTGTAATCATATTTAAATAAACAGATTCTCCTACCCCTTCATCATCGAGTGGATCATCTCCATAAGGTAATACATAACCTGTATTCTTAAATGATTCAGGATGGTAGGTATGGGGTTTAAATTGTTCTATATCTTCTCCATGATATTCCTTATGATAGGCATAGAATGTGGAAAGGAACATAGATGTCAATGACCATACTGCTTCTCCTTCTAAACGAATACCTGTATCCTTCCAATGTCCAAAACGCATTTTACAGTTAATATACTCATCAGCCAAGTTAAACCCTCCAGAATAACCAATATAACCATCAATCACACAGATCTTACGATGGTCTCTGTGGTTCTGACTTAAAGAGAAGACTGGAATAAAACGATTGAACATCACTGTTTTAATACCTGCTTCTTCTAGTTTCTTCGCAAAGTGAAGAGGTACAGTTGTAAAGGAACCGAAGTCATCAAAGATAAAACGAACATCGACACCTTCCTTGACCTTCTGTTTTAAAATACCGATGATAGTATCAAGCATAAGACCTTTAGACACAATAAAGTATTCCATAAAGATAAAATGTTTTGCATGTAGAAGATCTTTAATCATATCCTGGTAATTATAATCACTTAATGAATAATATTTACATTCTGTATGATTATAGATAGGGAATGATTGTCTGTTGAGATAATCTAAAGAAATAATCTTCTTATTAATAATCTGGTTTCTAATAACTGGATCTTGTTGTCTTGTTTGATTGAAATATTGTACTTCTGGCTGAATCTTTTTCTTTAACCAGCGTGAAGGTCTCTTATTACCTAATAAAAGATAGAGTAGCCCACCCACATTAGGTAACAGCATGATAAAGAAGATCCATGTCATCTTATAGTTTGTATTCTCATCTTTACTAATTAAATAAAAGATCATAAATGCGGAAAGTGAGATAAATAAGAAACGAACCACACCATTAAAGTCTGTGAGTATTGACGCAAAGTATAGAAGATAAATAGCCTGAATACAGATAAGCGCAATATAGATCACAAACGGACTCAATAAGAACTGAATAAAACGATAAAGATATTCAAAAAACAATGCTGTAAAACGTTTTATATGTTTCATGAAGGCATTCCTTCTTCATCTATATCAGAATAATGCACCATCATATAAGCTTTTGTTACAAGATGTTCTTGATCATAGAGCTCATAAATGAACTTCATTGTGCCTTCTCTATATTCTAAAGAAACCACATTTGTATGAAGTTCTACAATACCATAGGGTAATGTATATTTATTCGGTACACGCATATCCTTATTAAAATGTAATACAGATTGATCATTCACAAGATGAACATGTGTTTGATCATATTGAATACGAATAGGTTTTCCATCTACTTCAAAAGAGATATAATGAATCCCTTTGGCTTCATAATGATCCCCAACCTCTTTATATTTTACTTTTTCTTTTACTGGACCATTCACCAATAAACATTCATAAGAAATTCTTTTTTTCATCATTCTACCTCCTTAATTATATAGTAACCTTCTGTACGATACCCATTTTCTAAGTAAAAATCAAGAGATTGTGAATAAGGAACGATCTTCACTACATGGATATGTTGTTTCTTGAAGAAATCCTCTATGGCACCTAATACTTCTTTCTCATAGAATTCTCTACGGTCATCAGGAAGTAATACAATATCTTTCACACAATTATCAATAATATGTGCACATCCAATAACATGATCTTCTTGATAGAACTCTAAGAACAATCCTTCTTGAGACCATTCTTTAGAAGTCTGTTCAAGAATATAGTGTGTTCCCTGAGCATCCATATAGTTATTAAAATATTGATATCTAAAAGAAGAACGTCGAATCACTTGTCTTGTAGAAAAGATCTTCTGATCTTGTTTGGCTTTACCTAATAATATAGCCTGTACAATTTCTGATTCTTCTGGTAGAGAACGGATTGTTCCATCTTCCTTAAGAATCTCTACTTCATTTGCATGACTGACCTTCATACGCTTATAAGGCACCTGATTCATAATCGCATCACTTGTGACATAATAGCGAGGATCCAATCCTTCTTCTATACATATCTTTCGTGTATTTTCATAATCTTCATCACCCTTAAGTGTACGATATTTAAATAATTTTCTTTCTAATAAACGAGTCGATAAATCCTTAAGGATGGTATCCTCTTCATCCATAAAGCATCTTATATAATAAAGTAATGATGTTTCATCCAGCTTCACAAATTGTTCAGGTGTAAAGTTATCTTCTAAGAAAGGAATAAGAAGTGGAAATGAAGATTTAAAGGTATAGTTTTCTTTATAAAGATCCTTTACACGTTTCATAACACTCCCTAGCACCTGTTCATAACTTCTAGATACGGGATGATAATACACCTGCCAGTACATATAATAACGAGCTAGAATATAATCTTCTATTGCTTGTACACCGGATGATTTAAAGACGATGCGATTATCTACAATACGCATAGTACGTAATATTCTTGATAAATCAAACTGTCCATAAGTCACACCACAGTTATAAGAATCACGTAGAAGGTAATCCATACGATCAGCATCCACCTGACTAGAAATCATCTGCACTAACATTGGCTTATCGGCTTTCTTTTCTATAATACTTGCCACATCTTCAGGTAAATGAGGATCTATTTGTGTTAGGACTTCATGGACTTCTGTATGTCCTCTAATAAGCGCTGTAGTCATCTCTTCATGATTATATTGGAAGATTCCTTCAAATGAATGAGAGAAAGGACCATGTCCTAAATCATGTAATAGGGCAGCACATAATACAGTCAATCGTTCATAGTCGGTTAAGTGTTTTTTAACTTGTTCAAGTTCTGTCATTTGGCGTGTTATTTCATAAACACCTAAGGAATGCACAAAACGTGAATGTTCTGCACTTGGAAATACCATGGATGTACCTCCGAGCTGTTTAATACGTCTTAAACGCTGAAACTCTTTTGTATTAATGAGCTTCCAGATAGGCATATATTCCACATGTATATAGTCATGTACAACATCTCTAAATACTTTAGTATCAAATAAACGATAGTCTTCTAAATGCATGGTATCACCCTCCTTATTAGGCTTATTTTATCATTTTTATAAGATATTTGCGAATGATATAGGCTATAATAGATATGGAGGTATATTTATGTATATTGATGAAATTTATGCTGCACGTGATTATATTCAGTCACGTTATAAAAATCCTATTGATGTTGCCATTGTATTAGGTTCTGGCTTAGGACCACTTGCTGATGTGATTAATGAACCTGTAGAAATTGATTATAAGGATATCCCTTATTTCCCTGTTTCAACTGTACCAGGACATGCTGGTAAACTTATTATCGGTGAAATTGGTGATAAGACTGTTGCCTGTATGAAAGGTCGTTTCCATTTCTATGAAGGCTATGATATGCAGAAAGTCACAATGCCTATTCGTGTATTTAGTGCTTTAGGTATCAAGAACCTTATTGTGACTAATGCCTGTGGTGGTGTAAGAGAAGATTTAAATCCAGGACAGATTGTGATTATTTCTGATCATTTATCATTCATGATGCCATCACCTTTAAGAGGACCTAATCTCGATGACTTTGGACCACGTTTTAAGGATATGACTGATGTTTATACATCAACATTACGTTCTCTTGCCTTAGAATCCGCAAAGAAAGTAAATGTAGATGTAAAAGAAGGCGTTTATTGTTTCTTTAAAGGACCACAATTTGAAACACCTGCAGAAATCAGAGCATTCAAGACACTTGGTGCAGATATGGTAGGTATGTCTACAGTGCCTGAAGCTATTGTTGCAAGACATTCTGATATGAAGATTTTAGGTATTTCACTTGTGACTAATAAAGCAGCAGGATTATCTAATAATGAATTAAATCATATAGAAGTCATGGAAGCAGCGAATAGTGCAGAAGAAAGACTTGTAAAGCTTGTAAAACAGATTTTAGAAGACATGTAATAAAGACCAGCGTGCGCTGGTCTTTTGTATTAGTCTAGATTTTCACCATTCGATTCAATGACTTTCTTATACCAGTAGAAAGAGTCTTTCTTACTTCTCTTCATTGTACCAGTACCATCATCATGTTTATCTACATAAATAAAGCCATAACGTTTTCTCATTTCTCCAGTACCTGCAGAAACAAGATCAATACAGCCCCAAGTTGTATAACCGATTAAATCAATACCTTCTTCAATCGCTTTGTCCATTTCTTTAATATGTGCACGGTAGTAGTCAATTCTATAATCATCATGAATAGAGCCATCTTCTTCTACTGTATCAAAGGCACCTAAACCATTTTCTACAACCATTAATGGTAATTCATAACGATCATAAACGACTTCAAGATAGTATCTTAATCCCTCAGGATCTAATGCCCATCCCCAATCAGAATATGTTAAGTAAGGGTTACGTACACCAAATGACATATTACCACCTACTGTATCTTCATTCTTATGAGTTGTAATAGACTGAGACATATAATATGAGAATGTATAAAGATCAACAGTACCATTCTTTAATTCTACTAAATCCTGTTCTGTGATATCTAATTCGACATTATGTTCCTTCCATAAGCGTTTTGCATATGTTGGATATTTACCTTTACACTGTACATCTCCACAATAGAAGATACCCTTTTCCCATTTATAACGGTTAAAGAGAATATCTTTTGGATCAGAAGTAAGTGGATAATAAGTAATACCACAGATCATGCAGCCAATCTGATAGTCAGGATCAATCGCATGACTAATCTGTACAGCTCTTGCACTCGCTACAAACTGATAATGAAGATGCTGATAGGCTTCCTGAAAAGCTTCATCACTTGCATTATCTGGTAAGAAGTTAATTGTATTATTAATTTCATTAAATGTAAGCCAGTATTTTACAAGACCCTTATATTCCTTAAAGATAGTAGTCACATACTTTTCATATAATTCAATGTACTTTCTATCCTGCCAGTCACCATACTTTTCTTCTAATGCAAGTGGTGTATCAAAGTGCCAGATAGAAACGAGTGGTTCAATACCCGCATTTCTTAGTTCTGTAAATACATTTCTATAAAAGTCTAAACCAGCCTGATTTGGTTCTGTTTCTTCTCCTGTAGGATAGATTCTAGACCATGAAATAGAAAGTCTAAACATCTTGAATCCCATTTCTTTAAGTAGGGCGATATCTTCCTTATAGTGATGATAGAAATCAATACCATCATGGTTAGGATAAAGTTCATCATCAAAGACTGCAAAGTGAGCCCCCTCTGGTAATTTGAAACCATGGTTAGGTAATTTCTGTTTCTGACCATCCTTATCAATAAATGTAACCATTCTAGGAGTATTCACTGATCCTCCTGTAGTTACATCAGTACGGGCCATACCTCTTCCATCTACATTCCATGCCCCTTCACACTGATTGGCAGCGACAGCGCCACCCCAATAAAAATCTTTACTAAATGTCATTGTTTATTCCTCCTGAATAATATTATATGAATTTTAAGACAAATATATTTAAATCCGACAGATTATGAAAATATTATTTTGGAATATCACATGAACCATAGTAGTTATTTAAACCTACAATATGTGTATAGGTTTTGTGATTGATAGAGATATAATCTACATTTTCAGTCAAGTTCTTATATGTATCCGCTATTTGATATTCACAATAAGGATTCTTCATAATAGTTCCTGCATATTTGATATCAGTAGAAATAGGATAAGCATTATAGACTGGCATATGAGTATAAAGTGGTATTTCTAGTATACGTTTCACATGATCCATATTATTAGACTTGTACCCTCTTAACATATTCTTTGCTTCACTATAAGGTGCTCTGATATTGGACATATAATAATGATGACCAGGATTATAGTTATGCACATCGAATTTCTGTAGATAAAGTGAATCCTGTCCTTTCGTAATATAGTTATCTGATAGATACTTAGAGCCATAAAGGATGGCTTTTTCTCTTGTATCCCAGTTTCTTGATGCCGCAAAGTCTATTCCATCCTGATCACTACTATTTGCTCCGATATTATATATATTATAGAAAAGAGGTCCTTGCGGATTATTTCTTGCATGTCCTCCACGAAGTCCAAGCCCTCCACCAGACTGTTCCTGAATCGCACGGGTAATGAGTAATGACATAGATATATTATTTACTTCTGCACTGTAACGATAGAGTTCGGCCCAGTCTTTTTTAGACTGTGGTTCTATACCTGACATTTCAGTTCCTGCCAGCATTCTTTTTCCTTCCTGTAATGTTTCAGAAGGATTATAAGTGAGCTTCTCAAACATCAGCGCATGGTAAGCATCCAGACCATTACGTGGATCCAAGAAATAACGGGCTGCATTCAAAGAAACACGACACCATGTCTGTCCTTCTATAATATCAGGAGAAGCGATCATTGAAGAATCATTTGTATCTATCAATGACTTACTTTGGAAAATAGAAGCCGTGTCATTAAAGTCTAAAGAAGTATTAAGAGGCACATAGCGCCACTCTGGATAAAGTGCATGTAAGAAGCGTAACGGTTGTTTATAGCTATCAGGAAATGATGTGAGTTCTTTTTCAAAAGATTCATCAAATGTATAAGGTTGTACCTTTTTACTTGAAATATAGCCTTTTTTCTTCTTTCCATTCACATATAAATAGCCATAATATTGAGAGCCTCTTTGTCCTTCTACAACCAAAGGCTGTCCCATTGTGAGTGTTTGATGTAAAAATGACGTACTCTCTTTGACTAATACAATGTGAGGATCAAGTTTCTTATAAGAAAAGAACGTCTGATAGGTGATGATGCTTAATAACACAGCTATCACACATACTATCTTAATAATCGATGTCTTCTTCATTGACCCACCCTACCTGTGCACCACAGATAACATAGACATAATGTCCATAGACACCTGCAATCTTGACTTCTGTTCCTTTTTCACCTATAAACCAATGATCTGTATAATCATCTAAACAATAGAGATGATGATTTCTTTCATATAAGAATTCATTCTTAATAGAGATCATTACATGATCACTCACTCTATAACATTGACTAAACTCTTTTCCTTTTTTCATGATCTTCACTTCATAATCAGGAAAAGCTATCTTGTGGTCTACTTCACCATTACCATAAAGATCTTTATTTAATACGCCTACAGGAAATGGCTGTACACATTCTGTTTGATATGTCACTTCCCCCTTATAACTATGAATAATAAGCGCATTTAATTGTGAGATAGGTTTCACACCTGTTCCTCCATCAATACAGATGATCTTCTTTTCTTCATCTATAATAATGTCATTATGAATAGAACGAGGGAAATAATTGGATGTAGGAAGATGTCCTACAACAACTGTATACTTTAATGAATGTCCTAATTCATAGAAATGTTGGAGTTCGAGATAGGAAGAGAGACCACACTCCTTATAATTATCTCTTGGTTCTACACCTGCATGGACAAATAAATAGTCATTAAATAATAATGTAGTGGGTAAATGAGACATGAACTTTAATTCTTGTTTTAGCTTTTCAGCCATGATTTTTTGCATACCTAAAGGTGTTTCATGTCCATCACTAAAATGTTCATGATTATAAATATCTCTAATAATACCGTTCTTACTATTTCTCTTTAAATACTTAGGAATTTCTCCTGCAATTTCTGGAATAGTAAGTAATGCATTCATCGCCCATTCACAATTACCCATCAAAACATAACACTTGGGAAAACGTGAAAGATTCATAATAAAGTGTATTGTTTCTAATACCTGGTCTCCTTTTTCTACAAAGTCACCAATAATCACCAAATAATCCTCAACAGGATCATAATTCACTTTTCTTAGTAATTCTTTAAAACGGTCTAAATGACCATGTATATCTGATATTGCAATCAAGCGATAGTCATTCTTTTCTTTTTTAATCAAATGTTTTGGTGTAAGCATAAATACCCTCCTGATATCATTCTACAACAAAAAAAGTAGGTTGACCCTACTTTCTTGTTGCATAATATTTTCTTACAAGCATCTGTGTTTTACGAATATGTCTTTGAATACGTTCTGTTGCTTCATCTTTGTCTCCATCAATGATGGCTTCTAGAATAGCACGATGTTCTGCAAGTGATGATTCTAAACGTTCAGGACGCGCAATAGAATGTCTTGATGTCACAGAGACATAGTAATGAATATCCTTAAGAATCTGTTCAAAATAGGTAGACTGTGTTGCCTGATAAATAGATTCATGGAATAGAATATTAAAATCATTCACTTTATCAAAGTCACCCTTTGTAGTATAGAATTCTAGCAATTCAAATACTTCTTTAATTTTAGCAAGATGCACTTCATCCATACGATCAATTGCGAATGAAACAGCTAATCCTTCTAGAGAAAGACGTATTTCAAACATATCATCAATATCACGAGGTGAAAAACCTTTGACATAAACACCTTTATTAGGAATACTTTCTACTAAACCTTCTAATTCTAGCTGTTTTAATGCTTCTCTAATAGGTGTACGAGAAATCTTCAACTCTTTCGCAAGTGTTAATTCATTTAATTTATCACCGCATTTATAACTTTCATTAAGAATACGATCACGTAATAAGATAAATATTTTAGAGCCCAATGATCCATGGGAAGTTGATTCAAAAATGCTATGAGATGGCATTTCTTTGTCCCTCCTCTTATAATTTATCGATAATTGCGTCTGTAAACTCTTTTGTAGTTGCCTGTCCACCAATATCAGGTGTTGTAAACTTACCTTCTTCTACGACTGCTGCTAAGGCTTCTCTTAAAGATTGTGCTTCTTTCTGTTTATTTAATGCTTCAAGCATCATTGCGAATGCAAGAATTAAAGAACTTGGGTTCGCAATACCTTTACCTGCAATATCAGGTGCACTGCCATGAACAGCTTCATAAATACGGTAGTCGTCACCAATATTACCTGATGGTGCAATACCAAGACCACCTACAAGACCTGCACATAAGTCAGAAACAATATCCCCATATAAGTTTGGTGCAACAAGGACATCAAATGTTTCTGGACGCTGTACAAGCTGCATACACATATTATCAATAATAACTTCCTGTGTTTCTATTTCTGGATAGTCTTTTGCCACTTCTCTATAACAATCAAGGAAAAGACCATCTGTATATTTCATTATATTGGCTTTATGGATAGCTGTCACTTTTTTTCTGTTATTTGTACGTGCATATTCAAATGCATAACGACAAATACGTGTAGAAGCTTCTCTAGTGATTAACTTAACACCATTCGCAATATCATCAGTGAGCATATATTCAATACCTTTATATAAATCTTCCGTATTTTCTCTAATGATGACTAAGTCAATATTTTCATATTTAGAATCAATACCCTTGAAGTTACGTAAAGGACGTACATTGGCATAAGTAGAGAATTTCTGTCTTAATGCGACATTCACACTTCTAAAACCTGTTCCAATTGGAGTTGCTGTAGGACCTTTTAATGCCCATTTATATTCTTCAATTGCATCTACAAGACCAGGTTCCCATACTTCACCTGTTTCTTTTGCATACTGGGCACCTGCTCTATATTTAACCCATTCAATATCTAGGTTCATTGCTTTTGTGATAGATTCAACACTTGCTGAAATCTCTGGTCCAATACCATCACCTGGAATAAGTACTGCTTTCATTAGAAATCTCCTCCTAGTTCTTTAATTGCATTTAATAATCCACCATACTGAATCATGACTTTTTCACGTGCTGATAATGATAGATGTGCTGTAATAGTTTCATTTGTATTCTTATTAGTCACTACAATGTCTTTACCTTCTTCTACAGATGTTAATAAATCACTTAATTCGTAATCATCCTGATCATTGAAGAAATCGTAATCTTTCGCATCAATAACAAGTGGAAGAATACCATTGTTGATTAAGTTAGAACGATGAATTCTCGCAAATGAAACGGCAAAGATAGCTTTGATCTTTAAGTAGTTAGGTACTAATGCAGCATGTTCTCTTGATGAACCCTGTCCATAGTTATCTCCACCTACAATGAAACCACCATTGTTTTTAACGGCTCTATTATAAAATTCAGGATCTACCTTAGAGAATGAGAACTTAGCTAAATGAGGGACATTAGAACGGAATGGAAGTAATTTAGAATCAGAAGGTACGATATGGTCTGTAGAAATATTGTCTCCTACTTTTAATACAACTTTACCGCTTACTGTATCTGTTAACTTATCTCCTCTAGGAACTGGTTTGATATTAGGTCCCATATAGATTTCATTATCAGGGATATATTCACTAATAAAGAAGTTAGGATTCTTCACAAATGGTGTATCTGGTACTTCTTCTAATACCATATCATCTTCAAATTCCTGTGATAAATAACCTTTGACTGCAGATAATGCAGCAACTTCTGGAGATACAAGATATACACTTGCATCATTTGTACCAGAACGTCCTTTAAAGTTACGGTTGATTGTTCTTAAAGATACACCTTTTGATAATGGAGCCTGTCCCATACCGATACAAGGACCACACCCACATTCAAGAATTCTTGCACCCGCATGAATCATATCTGCAAGAGCACCATTTTGTGCAAGCATAGAAAGAATAGAAGATGAACCTGGCGCGATAACTAAAGAAACATCTTCAGCCACTTTACGACCTTTTAAGATCTTTGCTGCACGCATCATATCTGGTAAAGATGAGTTTGTACAAGAACCAATGACTACCTGATTGATCTTCATACCTTCTAATTCTTTTACATCTACTACATTATCTGGTGAATGAGGCTGAGCAACCATAGGAACTAATGTAGACATATCGATTTCAATAGTTTCATCATATGTTGCATCATCATCCGCTTTCATTTCAACATATTCATCTTCTCTACCCTGCTGTTTTAAGTAAGCTAAAGTATTTTCATCTGTTGGGAAAACTGAAGTAGTCGCACCTAGTTCTGCACCCATATTACAGATAGTCGCACGGTCAGTTAATGAAAGATCACTTAAACCTTCACCTGTATATTCAACAATCTTATTAACCCCACCTTTTACAGATAATTCCTGTAGAATTTTTAAGATAACATCTTTTGCAGATACCCAAGGTGCTTTACGTCCTGTTAGTTTAACCTGTAAAACTGATGGACACTGAACATAGTACTTACCTGTTGCCATGGCAACAGCTACATCAAGTCCCCCTGCACCAATCGCAATCATACCCATTGCACCACATGTTGGTGTATGAGAATCTGAACCAATAAGCGTCTTACCTGGATGTGAAAAATTTTCAAGCTGTAACTGATGACAGACACCATTACCTGGTTTAGAGAATGTGATACCATGTTTTCTTGCAACAGATTTAATAAATTCATGGTCATCCATGTTTTCAAAACCAGTCTGAAGCATGTTATGGTCAATATAAGCCACGGCTTTTTCTACTGCAACATGACCTACATTCATTGCTTCTAACTGAAGATAAGCCATTGTACCTGTAGAATCCTGTGTTAAAGTCTGGTCAATTCCGATACAAATAGATGTTCCTGGAACTAATTCTCCTTCTTTAAGATGTGCATTCAAGATTTTATACGCTAGATTCATATAATCTTCTCCCCCTTGTTTATCATTGTATACAATTATACACATATACTATTCTATGTGCAATATAAAAAACAAAGATAATTTGTATTTATTTCGTTAAATTGGTACAATACATTGGGTGATGAAAAATGATATTATCTTGTTCAGGACTATCTAAATCTTATTCAGGAAAAGAAGTCCTAAAAAATATAACTTTCCATATAGAAGAGCATGATAAGCTTGCCATCATAGGTGTTAATGGTGCTGGTAAGAGTACATTGCTTAGAATTCTTTTAAATGAAGAGGCTTATGATGACGGTATGATGACTATTGCGAAGAATATTCGTATTGGTACATTGAATCAGGAACATAAGTTTGATCTTAATAAGGGTATTTATGAAACATTGGAAGAACCTTTTGAAGATTTAAAGAAAATAGAGAAACGTATTCATGAATTGGAACAGGAAATGGCTGTGACAAATGATTTAGATATAATTATGAATCAATATGATTCTTTATTATCTAAATTTCAGGATGAAGGCGGTTATGCCATGGAGTCACAAGTCAAAGGTGTTTTGAATGGTTTAGGTTTTGATGAGGATATGTGGTATAAACCAATTGGTATTTTATCTGGTGGACAGAAGACAAGAATTGCGTTAGGCCAGTTGTTATTACGTTCTCCTGATTTATTATTACTTGATGAACCAACTAACCATCTTGATGTAAATTCTATTGAATGGTTGGAAAACTATTTAAAACAATATAATAAAGCCGTAATTGTGGTATCTCATGACCGTTATTTTATTGATCAGGTGTCTACTTCTATTATGGAAATAGAGAATGGTAAGAGTAAGATTTATAAATGTAACTACTCTAAATATGCTGAAGTCAAGAAGCATGATCGTGATGTAGAATTAAAACATTATTTAAATAACCAGAAAGATATTAAACGTATGCAGGAGTCTATTGATCGTTTAAAATCTTATAACCGTGAAAAACAGATAAAACGTGCTGAATCTAAAGAGAAAGCACTTGAACGTATGGAGAAAGTAGAAAGACCAGAGAGTCTTCCTTCTAGTATCCGTTTTGCATTTGAGCCTGAAGTAGAGAGTGGTTATGATGTTTTAAAAGTAGATGATGTCGCTATGGCCTTTGATAAGCCATTGTTCGATTCTGTGTCTTTTGAAGTGAAGAAAGGTGAAAGAGTTGCTTTACTTGGTCCTAATGGTGTAGGTAAAACAACAATGTTCCATTTGATTCTTAAAGACTATTTACCTGTACATGGACGTATTCGTTTAGGTTCTAAGGTGATGATTGGTTATTATGATCAGGAACAGACTTCTTTATCCCTTGAAAAGACAATCTTTGATGAAATACATGATGCTTATCCTGATATGAATAATACAGAAATCAGAAATATCTGTGCTGCATTCTTATTCAAAGGTGAAGATGTATTTAAAACAATTGATGTTTTATCCGGTGGTGAAAAAGGACGTATTGTCTTAATCAAGTTATTACTTAATAAAGCCAACTTCTTGATTCTCGATGAACCAACAAACCACTTAGATATTCAGTCTAAGGAAGTACTAGAAGATGCATTATTAGATTTCCCTGGTACTATTCTTTTCATTTCTCATGACCGTTATTTTATTAATAAGCTCGCTACTAAGATTGTGGAAATGAATCCTCATGGCGATGAAATATTTGGTGGTAACTATGCTTATTATCTTGAACATCGTAAAGTAGAAGAAGTTGTGAAAGAAACAGCGGTAAAGGTTCAAAATACTATTGATAAGAAAAAGAAGAATAGATTAAAGAAGATAGAAAATGATATTTCTGACTTTGAAGAGAAGATCAGTGCGAAGGAAGAAGAACTCCATAGTGATGAAGTGATGAATGATTATCAGAAGTATAATGAAATCACTGCTGAACTAGAAGACTTAAACAATCAATTAGAAGAACTCATGACGGAATGGGAAGAACTTTCAGAAGAGATAAACGCTTAAAAGGACTAGGGGCAACCCTAGTCCTAATTTCTTTGTTTTAAGTTGTAGATAAGTATAAATGCACAGATAAAATCACCAATGATTGACACAATAAATGGATAGAATGCATAAATATCTTTTAATGTCGGCAAGAAAGATAATACAAATATCTTCTGTGAATAACATAAGAATTTAATACCTATCACCATAAAGGCAATCATATAAGTAAACCATAAACAATAGTGTGTGTAGATTCCTCCTGGTACAACATGCTTAAGTCTTTCATATTCATTCTCTGTTCCTCTATTATGAGATAACTTAATATACATATTCTTATATATCTTGAGATTCATACGTGAGAACATAATGATTGGAATATAGAGTAGTGTCCAGAAACCAATAGTCCCTAAGTAAGGACACAATAAACCACTCACAATAGAAGCACCCATACATATATAGAAAGAACGTGGCATAATGAATGTCATTCCCTCAGGATCAAAGTAATCATACAGTTCTCTTCCACCATAACGATGTAACCATTTATTTCTTTCATCATAAACAGTCTTAATAGATAAAACATTAACCATCAAACCAATCATATAGAGTACTGTATTCATTAATTCCCCTCTTTTATTAATAAGAGTGACAGTACTGTCCCCATCTAATTGATAAAGGAAAAGCATGATGACTGAAGTCACAACAACTACCATCACTGAAAGAATAAAGTAAGCATTATAAAGCGTATCTTTTTCTGAATCATCAGCTTTTTTAATACGATATTCCATCAAGCCATAAAGGCCTGTTTCTATTAATATAACAAGACTTCCTAAACCTATAGGAGGATTAATTAGGAATACAAACCAGCTTATTAGCGATAAAATAATAGCATTCATATTAACCTTCCATTCCTTTCCGCCTGCGGCTCCA
>ULWW01007322.1_pt1 | contig 36941 bp, 57 predicted proteins | sample 1960741 | NCBI WGS metagenome assembly ULWW01 (sample SAMEA4835823, study PRJEB28245) | human gut metagenome | biome: gut microbiome; material: fecal sample | place: Denmark | collected 2008
AGTGACAGGAGTTGAACCTGCAACCCACTGATTACAAATCAATAATTTTTTTCGCATTTATGCTATTTTTGCAGTAAATGTTAGTTTGTTGTTTGCTTACGGCATATTCTAAAAGCGGTAAATCGTCCGCCTTATCTTACAACAAATGTTGCAAAAATTCAACGCATGTATGCAGCGCGTTCTTTTGTAACGGCTTCGCACAGTCCGGAAACAAGGTCTTCCGCCATACTCCACATGTGATGCAGCTCTACGCCAGCCGCAGAATCCTCGCTGTCAACGCCGGTAAGGATTTTCTGCGCAATGCGGCGGTTTGCGTCAGCGTGCTCCATTTCTTCCCCAGAGAGCTTATACCACTCAGAAGAAGCGTATGGACAGACAGTTTTATAGTCCATTGCCATGCTTGCGTAGTTCATCGCATCGCTGTATTCTTCGGCCATTTGCTTTGCAGCATGAACAAGTGTGTCCTTATACCCTGCAAACTTTGCTTCGTCCATCATAGCCAGATCCTCCCCTTACAGTTTTTCCACGGTCACAGCCATATTGTTCACTACGGCAGCAGTACCGGTCAGCAGAAAGCTCAGGATAGAGCTTTCGCAGCCGCACGCATTGCGCACCAGAAAAGTCAGTGCCAGATTGGTCGGTGCAGCCGCAGTAGCCACAGCCTGAGAAGCAGTAGCGCCGATGACAGCCACGCCGTCCTTCTGGCCGGTCAGGGTCACGGTGCCCGCAGCCGTGGGAGCCAGTGTAGCGGACACGGTCACATGGTAGTAGCCCTGACCAAGCAGGGTGATGGTGTTTCCGTCCTGCCGGATGTTACAGCCAAACCGCCGGGAAGTGGTTCCGACAGGAATAACATCGTTTACCGCCACGGTCTGAGCCGAGGTGTTGGCGGTATAAATCGCCGATTTAGACATAAAAATCTCCTTTCTTATATAAAAGGCGGAGCAGCTTTTGCCGCCCCGCCAATCCTCGCCTAAAGGGCGTATGTGTTAGATGTTGCCGCAGCCGTTATTGCAGCCGCAGAAGGGGCTCGGACCCGCATTGTAGGAGTAGCCGTTGGGGTACTTCACAACGCCGTACATCTGGGTGGCCAGCTCCAGCTGGCTGATCCGCTGATTCTGGGCCGCGATGGTCTGCTCATACTGCTGCTTCTGCATCTCGGCAAACTTTGCGTCAATGTTGGAGTTGATCGCGCAGGTCTGCTTGTCCATCTGAGCGGCCAGATTGGCCGTTGCCAGCCGGTTGTCGCAGCAGCACTGTGCGAGCTGGCTCTGGATGTTGTTGCCGGTCTGGAGGATGGTGGTGTTGGTACCAGCCTGTGCCAGAGCAACTTCCTTGCCGAGCTGGCCGATGTTGCCCTGCATCTCATAGCCGAGATTACAGATACCGTTGCCGACGTTGGTCAGGCGGTCGTTGATCTGGCCGAACTGCTGGCCATAGAGGATCTCCTGCTGGCTTGCAGCAGTGGCGTACTGGCCGAACTCGCCCTGACGGTTGCCCCACAGGCCACCGCCGCCCATAAAGACGAACAGGAAGAGGATGATGATCCACCACGCGCCGCCCTGTCCCCAGCCGTCGTTATCGTTGCCACGGGTCACGGCGGCGATGTCGCTAAGACTCATATTGTCCATATTGATTTCCTTTCTTGCGAATTGTGAATATATTTCAAGTTGTGCGCACAACTCTCCGACTACTTGAGGAAGGGCATGATCTGCTTGGCCATTGCCTCCAGTTGCTGATACTGAGCATCTGACATCTGACCGGACTTCCGCAGCATCTCCACCTGTTGCTTCGGGTCGCCCTTAAAAGAGGCCCGGAACTGCTGGAACTGCTGCAAAATTTGCATCAGATTGCCCATCGGGCCGGGCATAGATGAGCCGGAGGTGCCGCCTAGGAAGCGAATCAAAGGATTTGCCATACCTTAACCCTCCTTTGCCCTTGCGGGCCTTGCAGGAGCCGCCGGGGCAGTCTGATACTGCGCCATCACACGCTCTACCTCGGCCTTTACGGCAGCCTGTATCTTCTGATCTGCTTGCGCAGAGGTTAGATACTGCGTCTCTGCCGGTGTCTGCATCGCCGCCGGGTCGATCTTTGTCAGGCGGTAGTACTCGCCGGATGCGTAGCCCATCGTGTCTGCCTTTTTGACAGCCATGACAGGCTCGTTTTGCACCATAATCCAGCGCGTTTCGCCGGGCTGTACCATGACCTTGTCCACGTCTGCGATAGTTGGCACCATGGTAAACGGGTTTTGTGCGGCCATCTGGCCTGTCTGTCCCTGCATCTGCGGCATGTACTGGTTCTGCCCGTAGCTACTCATAGGCTGCGACCCGTACGGGCCGGGCCGCCATCCTTCATAAGGATATCCCATATAGATCCCCCTTTCTTCTGGGATGATTTTATCTCTTTCCCGGAAAGCGAGAGACAACGAAGGTACAACGAAGGACAAAAAAGAAAAGCCCTCACACTGCAAAGGGCAGCGTGAGGGTAAAAAAATACGTTCAATGAGTATAAAATTTTTGAAAAACGCTTGACTTTTGCACCCAGTGGGTGTATACTATAGACAGTGAAAGACACATGAAACCACAACGGAGGAACGAAAAATGAAAAACTTCAACCTGCACGACATCATGAACACCGCTTGGAAGATCCGCAAGGCCGCGAAGATCACCATGAGCGAAGCTCTGAAGAAAGCATGGCGAATTGCAAAAGCCATGGTGCTTGGTGCTCGTGTTTGGGAAAGGGGCAGCAAGTCTCGCCTGTACCTGAACGAAGCCGGGAAGTCCATCATCGGCCTGACCTATTGCACCTATAACTCCGGCAACATCCGCTCGGCAAATCTCAACGGTGAGGAGATCTCCAACGCCGAGTGTGGCCGGGTTCTCAACGCTCTGTACGGTGCTTATCTCGATCTGGCTGATTGGACTATCCACACCGGGCTGTCCAAGTCTGCTGCATCCGTCAATGAATCCCTGACGAAAGCATTTGCTTTGTAAGAAAGAGGTGACCAAAATGAAAAAGTTAACTGCTGACGAGTTTGCCACTAAGGTCATGGCCACCGGTACCGAAATTGAGTACGACAACGGCGTTTGGATGATCTACGCGCACCTCACCGATGATGGCGACGTCAAGACCTCTCATCTGGACGCTCGCGACCTGATGGTCACTACCAGCATCGAACTCTCCGATGAAGAGGGCGAGGCACTCATGAACGGCAGTATGGACGACGTTGAGAGACAGGCCGTCGTGGAAGACCTTTACCCGAAGTATCTTGAAGCTCTGGAAGATATGGAGTAAAGAAAAGTCCCCCAGACGGCGCACGAACACCGACTAGGGGACCTTAGTGAAAGACACCTCACATGGAGGTGTACGTTTATCCTATCACACGAAAGAAAGGAAGTCAACTATGTATACCAGTGCTGAACTTTTTAATATGGCTGCCGACCCGGAAGCATCCATGGCAGCGTTCCTCAACAGCATCACCCTTAGCGTCCCGGACGATGCTTCCGACTGCATTGATCTGGACGCCGAGAAGGAGCGGCTGTCCGTCATCTGGGATCTGGCGCACCTGTCCATGCGGGAACTGGTAGATCGTACTGGCCTGTCACAGACCGCCTTTGCAAAGCGGGCGGGCATTCCGCTGCGCACGGTGCAGAACTGGTGCGCCGGAAGCCGGGACTGCCCGGCATACGTCCGCTTTTTGCTGGCTGAGCATTATAATCTTCTGTAAAACTAAAAATCCCCCGCTTCGCTTACAAAGTACCTCGCGTGGAACGCAGGGCTTCGGCAAAGCAGGGGATTTTTTCACACATTCAGCATTTTATTAATAATTTTCAGTCTATTGCCGATTGATGTCCGACAATACGGCACACGCGCTGCAATATCAACTTGGCATAGCTGATCAACGTACCGCAACCGGGCGATTTTCCGGTCATACCTCCCAAGCGGCGCACGTTTTATCACAGCTTTTATCTGTTCTGCATTAAGCCCTTGCAACGCTGGCGGAAAGACTATACGAGCCGCCGCCACGGGCAGCACCGAGCCAGAAAGGCTGCGGCAGCTCTCCGGCGTTGCGCACCATATTGCCAATGACGGCAAACCGGTGACAAAACGTCACCATTTTGACAACGTCGGCAGAATGGCATGTTTTCGTGAGTCCACGAAAACGTGCGCAGACCATTTTCGTGATGTCACGAAATTGCTCTTGTGCGGCGTACATTTTGTTAGTGTCAACAAAATGCTCGTATGTAGTGCTTGCCATGATATCCTCCTTACTGCTTTTGCAGGGCTTCCCTTGCCCGGTCAAAGAAAAACTGAATCACCTTGCTCATGGTCTCTTCGGTGATTGCCCACGAGACCAGCTTGCCCCACTTGCTGTTATCCAGATAGTGACGCAGCATCTTGACGCACCACGCCTTGCGTTCTGCGCCGCGCTTGGTGCCCTGAATCTCGTGCTCCGCCCTTGCAATGAGGTCGAGCACAGTGCCCTTGATTGCCGCGCCGTAGCCCAGACGGATAAGCCCCAGTGCAAGCGACACAGCGCCAACAACGATGAGCACCAGCGCCAGCCATGCGGGCAGCGGGGTGAGAATTGTGTTAAGGATTGCTTCCATGATTTGTTACTCCTTTCAGCAGGTAGTTGTTGATATCGGATTTGCTTTTTTGCATACCTTCGCGGTTGTTGCCGGACAGTTGCGCATCCAGAAGGTTCTGCACGCCAACAAGGACGAGACGCATTTCTTCATCAATGCCGTCAAATCGCGTCATATCGCGTCTAAGGGCCGCGGCGTGCTGCGTGGACACGGTTTCTACCGCAGCCAGTCGCTTTTCAATGGCGTCAATGCGTTTGTTCTGCGCATCGTCAGGGGCTTTTGCCTTTTTGATGTACTTGTGGATGATGTCCAGCACCTTGTCGATCGTGATGGCAGCGGCGCACATGCTGCCAAGAACGCCCAGCACCCACAGTAAAGCTTCTTTTTCGGTCATTTGCCCTCCCGGAGACGGGTCAGGCCCTTCTTGCTGATGATACCAGCATAGTCCTTGTAAGCGTGACTCAGGTCTACGTTGCCGCTCACGCCCGGCACGCTGGCGGTGCTGGTGTACTGCCACATCCCAAAGGAAAAGTCTGTTTTGGGCTTGTCCTCCGGTTTGGTCTTGCTTTTGTCTCTGGGATATCTTGCCAGCCATACATCGTACTTGCGCAGCGCCGCGCCACCCATGTACAACTCCGTCTGCGCAAAATTTAGCCCGACATACAGCAGGGCATAAAAGCCCCAGCGCTCCACCGTAGCAAGCGCATAGGCGGCAAGGTAGGTCAGCGCCTGCGTGGACAGCTTCTTGATTTTGTTATCCTCCACATCCACGCTGATGGGCAACTCAAAGGTCTTTCCGGTCAAGGCAGTCTTGAGCAAGGCCAGCTCTGCGTCTGCCATCTCTTTATCGGTGGCGTAGGTGTAGTAGTATACGCCAACCGGCAGACCAACGCGCTTGCATTCGGAATAGTTGCGCTCAAAGGTCGGGTCAATGTACAACCCATCCTTGCGCTTGCTCAACTTGTGGTTTGTGGACACGGCTTTAAGCATCACGCCGTGGATTTTGCCACTACGCTTCACCGCGTCCCAGTCGATGCTTCCCTGCCAGCGGGAGACGTCTAGGATAGTCTTATCAGCCATTTCCCTGCGCCTCCTTGTCCAACTCGGCCTGTACGCGGGCCCGCCAGCGGGTCGGAACGTCGTCAATGGTGAAGGTGCCGTCAAACTGGTGGAGCTTGATTTGGGTGACGTAAAAATCGATCATCTTTTAGCCCTCCTTTGTGGCATATGCGGCCAGCAGGTCGCGCATGGCGGATTCCAGCGCGGCAAGCCGCTTTTCGGTGTTCGGAAGCTTTGCTTGCTGCTCGGCCTTTTCGCGGGCGGCGGCCTGTTCGGCCAGCTCTTCGGCGGTGTACAGCACATACCGCTGCACCTCCACCTCTTCGTCGTAGGCATCCTGTGCGGCCACACCGGGCACATCCACCACCTTGCGGACATCCTTGCCGCCGTTGGGGTACTCGGCAATGGTCTCGTAATGGCTGACCTCTTCCACGCCCGCCACAGCATCGTGGTGGACAGTCTGAGTTTCAGGTTTGAGGTAGCCTTTCGTCAGGTCGGGGCTGTCGATTACAGCACCCGTCTTGTCAATGATCTGCATAGTATCCTCCTCTCATGCAACACGTTTCCAGATGTATACGGCAAAGTACGGCGGCATGTTGTTGTGGGGCTGGTTGCCGCCGGCGTTCTCGGAGAACGTCTCCTCATACTGAACAAAGACAGTACCGTTATCGACAAGCTGCGGGCGGCCGGTGTTATCGTCAGAATATTTATACATATATCCGAGGGAATGGATATGCTGCGGCATCTCGTCCACGGTCAGCGTATGTGTTGCTTCGCCTCCCGTACTTCCTGCCGGGTAGGTATCGCTTGCACCCATGATATATCTGTCCTCAATGCGCTCCCACGTGCCCCCGATAAAGCTTGCCGGGGATGTGGGGTCGTTGCTGACCCAGAATTTGATTCTGGCGAGGTCTTCTTCTCGCTGGGCGGCGAGAGCTTTCAATGCCTTCTGCGCGTTGTTGACCTGCCTCATCAGGTAATTGTACCCGTGCTGTTCGTCCAGACCAACTTCTGCGCCGGTCGGGGCGACGGTCTGTTGGGATGTCCAATTTTCCGGGAGATCAGCGGGAAGAGGAATGTTTTTCAGGATATCATCCGCCATAAAGCAATGTTCCCTCCTTGAAGATAATGGTGTGTTTGAACTTTGTTCTGGACGTGGTTTCGATGCTAACATCGTCCTGTGTGAGGGCGGCTCCGAACGCATCTTGTGCGGAGATGGCAGAGACTTTTGTGATCTTTTCCGATGGCAGAAGCTCATACTGCAGCGTGACTGCCGCACCGGAAAGGCTCTTTGCGAGGTTCGGAACGGTATAATCGCCGTTCAGCTGCACCATGTTGATGTGATCCGCCATGTACGAGGCTAGGCTTGTCAGGAACAGCGGGGTCACAGATGCGGAAGCGGGCGCGGCGGCTGTCACCGGGACAAAATAATTTTGTCCCGGTGACGCGAAAGCATCCTTGCCCAAAAGCCAGCTTCCAAGAAGATAGTGATACCGGCTTCCGTTTGCCAGCACGGTGTCCGCGCCCTCCAGAATAGAGAGATTTACGTCCACGTCCGTTTTTTCGGTAATGCCGAAATAGCAGTCCGATGCGTACAGCGTTTCTCCCGCATCGTTCAGGAGCTCATAGTGGTTGACGGTCGAATTACCTGCCTCCGGTTCAATGGACGCTTCCAGCTTCAGATTATCACCTGAGATTATCAACGTTTCAGAACCCACCTGCAGTGTCGCAGATGCAATGCCGCTTTTCAGCGGTTTCACGGTCGCTGCGCGGTTGAGCCGTGCCGTCGTGGCAAGCTCTGCCGCCTTGTGTGCCACGTCCAGAAGAAGCGTCCGCGTCAGTGTCGGCGATGTAGCAGCCTTTGCGGTCGTCCATCCTCCGAACTCGGCAAACGGCTTTTTCCCAAGGGACCAGCCGCCTAGACGATACTGATAATCGTATTTCTGCACATCGACCTGCTCTGTGATCAAGATCCCGGTCTTGAGGTACGGCATACTGATAAAGACGATGTGAGCGGGCTTGATCTGGTTGATCAGGTGCGTCACCTCGTCGTAGTACGACTGGTTCTCTGCGCTCGTCGCAAGCCTCAGCTCGTAGAGCGGGTATGTGATGGAGCACGTCCATCCACCCGCTCCAATCAGCTCATCCAGCTTCTGATACAGAAACCCCAGTGTGTAGGGCGGGCGGGTCGCAATGCGGGTCATTACACGCTGTCTGCGGAACTCCAGAGATTCCTTTTCCGGGACAGCCACGATGTGAAACACCTTTTCCCACTGTGCAACGGAATCCTCGTCCATGGTCTGAAAAAAGAAGTTATTCTGAATCCCTTCCACAGAGTTGGCCAGCAGGTCAAATTCTGCCTTTTCGGCATCGCAGATCTGCTGGTAATCCTGCACGTTTCGATAAACCGGGGGCAAAAGCGGCAGCAGGTCATGCGAGAGATCAAGCTTCATGCAGCGTCACCGTCCCAGCCACAGGAACCTGCTGCTGTGCGCCGGTTTCTGTCAGAATCAAATCGTCCGCTGTTCCGTTCAGCTGGACGTTTGTCACGTTTACCACGCCCTCTGCCGTGATGATGGCCGCAGATACGCGGGCCGTGTAGACGTTGGCGCTGTATTCAATGCCGGTCTTGCTGATATTGGTCGCCCAGCTTTTCCGAACATTGAGCAGATATGCCTCCAGCGCCTCCCGTACCGCGGTGCGAACTGTATCCAGCGAGTAGCTAGGCAGGAGCGTCACCGATGCGGTGACCGAAACTTCCAGCTTCTCCGGGGCCGTGATCGTTACCTTTGCACCGATGGGCGCAAGACCGAGCCCCTGCCCGGAGTTCGGCGCCGGGTCGATGGCGTTCTGAATGGTCTGCACAAGGTCGGTGGATGCAGGTAGCCAGTCCGCACCCAGAACGGAGCAGAGCACCGTGCCGCCGCCTCTCCATGTCGGGTAGACCTGCACAGCACCCACGCCGTCCAGCTTCTCGATCTCTTCCACATACTGCGCCACGTTTCCGCCGAAGGAGCGGCTGTTCAGTGCCGCCTCGATGCGGACGCGGAATTCCTCATCGGTCTCGGTCTCGTCTCCGGGTGTCAGGATATCCGAGATTCGGGCAGAAGTCAGGCCCTGAATGGTGTCGATGGGTAAAATAGGGCCGGTGTAGTCGTTGCCGATGGTGCCGGGCGTTTCGGCCAGAAGGCGGTAGGTGTGCCCGGAACCCAGAGCGGACAGCGCAATAAAATTGATGCTGTCCGCGCCGTTGATGGTAGAGAACCGGCTGCCCAGCGGGATCGCCATATTGAACTCGCCTTTTCGCACCGCCGCCGTGGCCTGCTTGCGGGTAACGCTGGCGATGGGGGCCAGCAGATCCAGCGAACTGCCAGTGGCTGTCTGAAAAAACGCCTGTCGCTGCACCATGTTCAGGGAAAGGAAGAACCCCTCAAAGACATAGGCGGCGGGAGAAAGAGCCGTTGGGATGGGGCTTGTGTCCCGCTTGTCGTAGTCGTCCGGGACCTGAGACAGCATATAGTCCAGAATCGCCCGGTACTGTGCGGTAGAAAAATCGATCATGCTGCGGTGTTCACCTCCGTGCTTGCTTGCATTTCGCCGTAGATCGTGGAGACAGTAAAGGATGCTGTCAGGGCCTGTCCCTGCACCGTGTAAGAAAAGTCCTTCACGCCGGTCACCCGGTCGTCCACGGTCAGGGCCTCCTCTAGGCGGCGCTGCAATTCTGCCGCCACATAGCCCGGATCCTGCCCCAGCAGCCCCTCCCACTCCATGCCGCTGTAAGAGCGGAAGATCTGCCAGCGGTAGCGCTCCACGTACAGGATCACATTCACGGCCTGTTTTACAGCCTCGTACCCATCGCATTCCCCGGTGATGCGGCCAGATGTCTGGTCAATGAACCATGTTCTTGACGGCTGAGAAACGTACTCCACGCCGCCGGAAAGGTCGATGGACGCGCCTGTAGGAAGCGTAGCCATTACGATTCACCTCCGTATACTCTGGAAAGAACAATGAACTTCTGGCCGCTCTGAACACGGAGGAGAAGCACTTTGTCCCCGGCTTTTAGGGCCGGGTTTAGGATGATATACTTTTTGTCCTTGCTCAAAGGCAGCGCCGCGCCGTTTTCCCAGCCCACAAAATTTTCTGCCTGCACTTTTGCATCAAATTCATCCGGCAGGGCCGACCACTCTGTGAAGTAGGGCGGAGTCATGAACGCGTCCGAGCTGGGGCCAGCCGGCGTTGCGTGCATGTGCTGCAAGATCTTGATCTCGTGCCTGTGGCGCAGGATGGGAATTTTCTTTTCAATGACAGGCTCTGCCAGATAGAGCACGGCCTGTTTCAGCGGGGCCATTGCTTCACTGATCTGGATCTCCAGCTCATCATCATCCGGCGGGGCCTTTGTCACTGTTCCGATCTGCAGGTCTGTGGGCTGCCCGGCATCGTTGGTCTGCCGGTTGATCTCCTGCAATACTCCCAGTAAATCCACGCTTCTCCCTCCTTACAGTGCTTTTGCTTCCAGTTCCATGGTGTGTTCGTCATTTTTAAAGGTGTGTTCCGCCTTTTCCAGCATGACATACCGTTTGAACGGTTCGCCGTCCAGATCGGACAGGTTCACCAGAATCAGCGCCCCGGCCCGTAGACCCGGAACGCCAAGAGAAGAGAACTTGAGCTGCTGCAATACCCGGTTATAATATTCCAAGCTCACCTTCGCCTGTTCCTTTACCTGAGCGTCGTTGGCGGCCTCGTCCACGGTCTGATACAGCTGCAAAAGGCCCCACTTCCCGATGTGTTCCGAATCCTTCATCACGAAAACATCCGCCTTTCCCGTCTCCTGATTGGGCCGGGCCAGCTTGATGCTGTTGTAGGTCTGGGTGTCGATGGAGGAATCGAAGGTGTAATTCGTCATCAGGCTGTAATCACCGATGACGATATCGGTTTTCAGGTCGTTTGCCTCTTTGAGGGACAGTCCGTCACCGGAATCGTAAAACACATAGACCTTGCCGGTGTTGAGCAGGGTCTTTTGCACCGCGGTATTGATGATGTCGATGCAGCTTTTGTCCTGCATGATAAGGGAGGGCAGCTTATAGCCGGTGTCGGCCAGCTCGCCCACGTCCAGCTCAAAGTCCTCTGCAATCTGCTTGATGATGTCCCCGGCGCTCTGGCCATAGAACGAATAGCTGGCATTGGCCTTGAGATACCGAATGCGGTCATAGCAGACCACGTCCACCGGCCCCCAGCGGTCAAAGCCGCGGGTAAACACCCAGCCGTAAAACTGAAGCTGACCATTCACAGAAAAGCGGATCACGTCTCCCTCTTCCAGCTTGGATTCCGGGGTGCGAAGATAGGTAAAGGTCAGTTTGCCCGGCTGACCGGTGCGCTGGGTAGACCAGACCACCTGCGTGGTGCTGTTGGTCAGGTTCAGGGTGTTTCCGGTGGCTTTCTGAGCGGCCAAAAGCTCATAGGTCATCCTTCCACCTCCTGTAGGCTGTTCTCCGGCATCCAGCCCAGCACAGTGCCGCCGGTGTCTGCCACGCAGACGGGGCAGGGCCGAGCGCGGTCGATGATGCGCCGCACCACAACGATCTGGCCATGGATGCTGGTCATAACTTCCTCCCCGCTGCCGGTGCCGTAGACTTTCCCGGTGGCTTTCCGTCTGGCCCCCACAACAAGCTTGTCTGAGGGGGTGCTTCTGGTGGGGGTCAGGGAGAGCTTTACAGCACCTGCGGCATCCACCGCAGTGTTTACCGCCGTGACTGCTGAAACGGCCCGTGCGGCCACGCTGGCCACGTCAGTGGTGATGCTGGCTGGGGAAAAGGTTCCGGTCTGGCCAGCGCCCTGCACAACAGCCCTCTGCGGGGAGTAATCCTTGTACTCGGTCAGGCTCAGGTCAAAATAGAAATCTCCCGTCTCCGCGCCGCGCTCCTCTGCCTTGAAGCTGGTAACGAGGCACCGAAAGCCCAGACTCGGCCCCAGAAACGGTACGCCGTTCTCATAGAACCGGACGGGCGTGTAGACGATGGGGGACTTTTTCTTCATGGCGGTAGTGAAGAACGCCATATACACCGCCGGGGGCAGATGAATGCCGGTCTGGCCCGGCAGCCGCCGACCGGGCAGTAGGCCCGAAATGGACACGTTGCGCAGGTTCGGCGTGCGGGGCTGCATGATAGGGCCAAGGCCCAACACGTTATAAGTTCCGTTGTCGGCAGATAAGGTCTCTGGCAGCTTTTCCGGGTTGATGGGCAGAGCAATCACCGTTTCGCCGCTGAAAAAATAAAGTTTGTACAGGGACATCTCTTTCTCCTTACTGCACGGTGACGGTGCTTCCTGCGTTCATCATATCCAACAGAAGGTCCCGCAGGTTGTCTGCCAGATTTCGGGCATCCTTTTCGGTGTTGCCGGTGTTCTGCCCCTGCACGGTGATCATGGGGGTCTGGCTTGTCAGGTTGACGTTATTGACGTACTTGCGCTCTGCCACATCCACCAGCATCTTGATCTGCTCATCGGACAGGTCAACGGTTTTTGCGATCTTGCCGGTGTTCTTGTCGATGTTGCCCAGCAGGTCTTTCACGTCTGCCGCCTGCGGAATTTCCAGCGAGCCGGAGCCGCCGCCCATTACGGTGGACAGGTTAAGGTTTGCGCCCCAGTCGTGACCAGCATTGTATGCCTTTCCGAGGTCGAAGTTCTCCCACGGCTTGATATACTCTTTGTATCCGTTCTGTTTGATGGTCCAGTTCCGGCCATATTCCAGCTTTCCGATGAGCTTATCGATTCCGGATGTCATGTTCACTTCCACGCCCGGAATCATGTTGATAAGGCCTTCCAAACCCTGCGCTACGTTCTGGACGTACTTCAGGATGGTAATGGACATATCATAAAAGAGAACATCAATTGCTGTGATTGGGTCATTGAACGCATTGCCCAGAAAGTTCACAAAGGCAGCAAAGCCATTGTGCAGCGGAACCAATGTACCGTTGAGGATGAATGCTCCCATCGTTGTAAAGGATCCGGTGATGATGCCCGTGGCCGAAATGCTGGAACCGGTCAGCTTGTTGAATGCTGCCACGCCGCCATACAGAGCAGCCACCAGCACCAGAACTGCCGCAGCGGTCAGGGCGATGGGATTTGCCGCCATAACGGCGTTATAGAACGCCTGCATGGATGCGGCTGTTTTTGTGGCAGTTGCAAGGATGTTTGTCCAGTTGGCGGCGATCAGGAGCACGCCGAACGCCGCGCCCAGACTGACCACGATGGGGCCGATGGTCTGGATGTTGTTCGCCACCCAGTTGATAGCGGCGAGCAGCGGGTCAAGCGCCCGGACGGCGGTATTGCTTGCCACCGTCCAGACCTGTGCCCATGTCATTGGGGTCTTTTCAAACTCCGCGTTCGTGTCCTTGGCCGCCGCAAACAGTGCGTTTTTCACAATGTCGGCAGTGATCTGTCCCTGAGAGCCCATCTCGCGAAGCTCGCCCACGCTGACTTGCATATAGTCTGCAATGGACTTTGCGAGGGCAGGAGCTTGCTCCATCACGCTGTTCAGCTCATCGCCGCGCAGAACGCCAGATGCAAGCCCCTGTTCCAACTGGAGGATCGCGGCTTGCGCAGACGAACCGGACGCGCCGGAAAGGGCAAGCTGCTTGTTCAGCTGCTCTGCGAACTGCACGATCTCTTTGGAACTGCTGAACGCATCACCGGCCATTGTGCCAAGCTGGGAGACCAGCCCCATCGTATCGGTGAAGCTGCCTCTGGAACGCTGAGCCGACTGGTAGATCATCGTTTCCAGCTCCTGCGTGGTCTGCAAGCCGTCGTTCATTCGATCGAGCCGGGCACGCATGGAGACCAAACTGTCAGACAGGTCAACGGCCTTTTTCAGGCCCTGAATGCTGACATAGGACGCGGCCAGCCGGAGAACCGAAGATGTCAGGGAGTTGGTGGCGCTTTGCGCCATATTTTCCTGCTCCTGCAGCCGCTTTGTAGCTGCTGCCGCTTCTGCCGCTTCATTCTTAGCTGCGTTTTCCTGCTCCTGCATCCGCTTTATAGCTGCCGTTAATCTATCCTTTTTTTCCGCTGCCTCAATGGCGGCGTTTTCAGCTTCTTTCATGGACTGGGTCAGGGACTGCTGCTGCGTTTCCAGCCCTCGAATAGTTGCTCGCAGTTTCTCGGTCTGGGCATCCAGCTTTTTGAACGCTTTCGTGTTCTGCTGCCCAGCGGCAGACATTTCTTTCTGTTGGGCCGCATTCGCTTCAATCTTCGCATTTGCGGAGATCATCTGCCGGGAAACGCCGTTCAGAACAGACTGATAGTTCCGGGCCTCGGTCTGGGCTTTTGTGGTAGCTCTGGCGGCTGACTGTGCGGCCAGAATGTATGCACCAAAGGGGGATGAAAACTGGTCCCGAAGGACAAGCGTTTCCTGAATTTTAGCCATTTCGTCCCGCCTCCTTCATCCGCTGGGTCTCTTCTCTGCGCTTTTCCATGGAGCGCAAAGCAAATGCCCTCACCAGCGCCTTTTCCCGCGCCGGCAGGGCATCGTACTTGCCCGGAGGCCAGCTGAGGTTATCGAAGCAGTAGTATGCCACCAGCACGTCGATATCCCAACTGCCCCCGGAAATCAGTTTTTTGCCTCTTCGTCCAGACTCTTGTCAAAGCCGGAGAGCTTGCTCACGGCATCGATCAGGCGGGCAAACTCACCGGCCAGAAGCATCTTGCCGGGAACCTGAACCGGGTCTTTGGTGCCGTATTTCTCACACAGCTCCGCGCTGCGGAAATCCGGAAAAATCGTAGCTTCCACGACGGTGCGGGCGCTCAGCTCGTTGGCATCAATGGAATCCTGCCACTGGCCGTCCACCTTTTTCTGCCGGGTGGCTGCCTTGATGATGGCAGCATTCTCCTCCTGAGTCAGGGAGCGGATCTTAAAGGGGACAGGTTTGCCGTCCTCACCCAGAAAGCGCTTGGAGATGATGACCTCTTTTTCCTCGCGGGTCACAGCGGGATGCAGAAATGCAGAAAGTGCGCTCATAAAAAATACCTCCTAAAATCAGTTGCTGCCAAGGTTGGTGGGGTCGTTGAATCGTTCCAGCGGCTTGACGCTGGTATAGCTGAAATTGAAATCGTAGTTCAGCATGGCTTCCTCGTCGTCCAGAATGGACAGCGGGATATCGCCAGTCAGTACGCAGCCATAGTAGCCCATTACCTGCGCGCCCACGCTGGACGTGGGATCCTCGTTGGTGATGGTGATGTCAAACATGTCCTGCACGCCGTTCTCGATGTAGTTCAGGACCATATCGGTGAACAGGTTGGAGCCGTTGGAGCCGAAATAGACGTTTCCGGTGCCGGTCTGAGTGACACCGTTTGCCTTTTTCTGAACCTTTCGGGTGCCGATTGTCTTCATGTCCGAAGTCTGAATGCCCGCGATGGCCTTGATGTTCCGCATACCTGCGGCTTCCAGAATGCGGCCGTTCCGGGTGATGGTGATCTTGCCCTCCGCACCGTTCAAGGTGTCTTGAGCCATTAAATAACTCATCTTTTTCCCTCCTTACGCCATATCCAGAATGATATAGATCTTGTTGCTGCTGCCAACAGCCTCGATGGCCAGATAGACCAGCACCGCGTCTTTCGCCTCGCCCTTTTCAACAACAACGTCGGTCTCGCTGTCAAAGTTCTGGATGCCGTTGTCCGACTGGAGATCATCCAGATATTTGACGATGGCGCTCTTGTAGTCTCGGCGCCCGGCCTTGGTGTTGTCCACAATGCCCACATAGCTCTTGGCGAACTGCTTGTACAGGTCGTTGGCAATGGTGTTGCACAGCCGCATGGTGCGGTTGTAGCGGTACACCTCTCCGATCTCGACGGTATAGGTGACCAGCGAGTTGATGTCATACTCCACCCGGACGGTGCCGTCATCGGCGTTGAACACGAACTTTCCCGAATTGATGGCATTCACATACTGGTTGTGGGTCATCTTGGGAGAGATGTCCACCGCGTTGGGAACGGCGGCATTCGTCAGGTCGTTGCCGTAGGTCGCGCCGGAAAGCGCACCGCCGACCCACCAGACGGCTTCCTTCGGGGTCAGGGTGGTTCCATCGTTCATCACCAGACCGCTGCACACGTTGACGATAAAGCGGGAGTCAGGGTTGGTGGCATTGGCTTCCACCAGCTGAGAGAAGCGGCCCAATTCGGTGTTCACGCGCTTGATAAAGGTCTCCATCGCGTTCTTTACGGTGGCATCCTCGCCGTCGTACAGCATGGAATCGAAGTTGTAGGGCTCGATGTTCGTCAGGTAGGTGCTGTATGCGGCAGAGTTCACCTCGCCGTCCTTGCCGCCGGAAAGCTGGGTGCCGACATTTGCAGCCAGAGCGCCCGTGCCACTGAAATCCACCCAGTCATTGCCGGTCAGGTCTGCAACGGTCTTGCCAGTCTGCTGATCCTTCACCACACCGTCAACGACCGTGGAAACCTGAAAACTGCCTTCAGGTTCCGTCAGTGCAGTGACGATCACAACGATGTCGTTGCCTCTGGAGCCGTGGAATTTCGCGGTAGCCGTCAGCGGGGCGATCGTGCCGGTGGCCTTTGCGCTGTCCGCAGCGGCCGGGCGGTAAAGCAGCAGCTTGGTGGGTGCTGCGGTGCGGTTGGAGCCGCTGAAGATCATGGACGCAAAGCGATTGTGTGCGTCTGTGATGTCGTAACCGGTATAGGGAGTCAGGTCTTCCCCGGCGGCGATCTCCATCACCTTGCCAACGGGTCCCCAGCTCATAGGTTCGCAGATCGTGACCTTGCCGCGGTCGCCGACGGTCAGATTCTGCTTGTTCTTGGAGCGAAATTTGAAGTAAATGCCGGGCCGCACTTTGTTCTGTACAGTCCATGTTCCGCCTGCTGCCATAGGGCGTCACTCCTTCCAAAATTCTTTCACAGCGGCCTCAGCCTCTGCGAGGGTGTAAAACGGTTTGTGTAAAACAACAGCCAGAAAATCCGGCTGATACCCCGCAAAACGCGGGTCTTTCAGCAGCACTTCCCGGCTGTATTGGGTATTATCCTGTTTCATTGGTTCACCTTCTGGTTTATGGTCTGGGTCTGCATCTTCACTGCGTCCACAGGCTTTTCCACAAAGACACGCAGCTCAAACTTGTAATGCAGGCCGTCATCGTCGATATCCGCGCTGCGATCGTAGGTGTGCAGGAGCTTTTCCGCCTCTGTTCCATCGGAATAAGGAAATGCTTCCATACAGAAATCGAGCGTCTCAGCGGCTTTGTTGTACTGCTGGCGCAGGTCTGTGAGGTTATAGTCCAGCAGATAGGTCAGGTCGAGCCGGATGGTGCGCAGCCAGCGCCCGCCGGGGTAAGGCTTGATATCGCTGCCCCGCTGCTGGATAAACATGCAGGGCGGCTCTACGCCTTGCTGTGCAGGGTCTTCCAACATCTGCACACCGGGCAGGAAGGGAGCCAGATACTCCGCCAGAGACCGGGCCAGCGTTGTAATGGTAAAGTTCATTTCAGCATTTCCCCCAGCTTGTTCACGGCTTTTTCTGTCTCTATCTTCACGGTGTGCTTATAGGCTTCAATGCCCGCATCGGACATGTGCAGCCCCTCAACGTAGGTCGTTTTCGTGCCCACCATCATGCCCACCTCGCCCCGGCGGGCCGGGTCGTATTCCAGCATTCCGGTATAGGGGTTTGCGTACAGACCCGGAACAAAGTGCTTGTCCATCCGGTGCCCATCGTTGACGTAAGAGGCGTATTCCTTGTTGTTGTTCAGCTCAGTGACGATCTCTCCGCCCTGCCTTTCGGGTTCTGTTCGACTGTCAGCCGCCCAGTGTTGCTTCAGCTCTCCGGTGCGGGTATTGGCGCCGCTCAGGCTGTCCGTTGTGGGCGGGGTCTTATCCTGCGCCGCTTCCACGGACCGGAGGGTGGCATTGCGGGCAACGTCTGCGAGCATTTCGGGCAAAGCGGCCTGCGCCGCCTCCAGCTTCTTGATGTACTCCTGCAGGTTCATTTCACACGCTCCTGACTGAGAAGCGTGATCTCTTGGTGGGCCAGACCGGGCAGCACTGCCCCAAACGGCTCATAGTACAGGTCAGGATCCCCGGCAAAATACCGGGTCTCCTGCAGAGCATATCCCAGCCGCGCCCCTCTGTGGATCACTAGCTCATCACCGGGCTTGATATCCACATTGATATCGCATGCCAGCTTGTCCGTTTTCTGGACATTGGCTGCTGTCTGGGTCATCGTTGGGGCCTTGTCCTGACTGCGGTACACCCGGCACGGAACACCGGAGCGGACGACCTTCCGTTCCTTGCGGGTCAGATTTCCGTCCTTCACTGTTTCCGTGCGCCTGATCTCCATCAAGTCGGTATACCAATCATTCCAGTTCATCGGAGCACCTCACATCACAAAAGTTCCGGCCGCACCGATAAAGCGGGCACGGTTTGCCAGCATCTGACCGTAGGTGGTGGCGTTCAGGTCGCCCCAGTCCTCTGTTCCTGCGGTCAGGGCGCTGGTGTCGTAGGTCACGGAGCTGTCGCCCAGCGTGGCAGACTTCACCACACCCACCAGAGCGCCGGACGCTGCCGCCTGCGCCGGGGTGGCGGTGCTCTCCGCATAGGTGCGCAGCTGCAAAGTGACGTAGTGGGCCACGTAAAGCCCCACGGCATAATGCCAGCTATCCAGCCATTTATCAGGCTGAATGCTGACGTTTGCCATTTTCACGATCTCTTCCAGCATCACGTCTGGCAGGTGGCAATTTCCGTCCGCGTCACAGAACTGCGGGTATTCCGCCTTGAACTGCTCTGCGGTGTAATTGCCCACGCTCTGCCCCAGATTTGCGGCCTGTGCAAGAACGCCATGAAACTGCGGCTTCGCCGTCCAGCACATAGGCAGCCTCCTCAGTCTTCCTGCGGTTCGGCGGGTTTGTCCCAGTCCGCAGTCTTTTTCTTGCGGACGGGCTTGTCTGCGGCATCCTGTACGGCCTTGTCACTGCGGTTCGTTGGCACGATGTCACCGTCGGCCACCAGCGCCTTGAAATAGGCCGTCTCTGCCGCCCATCCCGGCACTTCGACCATCTGCTCCCGGTGGAGCGGGAAGGTCTGAGAGCCGTCTGCGCTGGGCAGGATGATGTTTGCTTTGGAAAGTACGAAAGCCATTTCTGCCACCTCCTGATCAGATGCCGTCCACGTACAGCATGGAGGTCTGGTACATGAGCTGTACCTCGGATGCGTTTGCCATATAGGCGGTGTCGTAGCAGACATTGGTGACGTTGGGGGCGCTCATCACGCGGGACAGGGGCACCAGCTCGTCCGCCTTGACAAAGCGGCGGTTGTTGACGTACACCACCATGCGGTCGCCGCCGGAAGTACCAGCACCCTTGACCCAGCGGGTGGGAACGATCTCCAGATCCACGCCGTGATTTGCGGCCACGTTGTGCTTCTTCAGGAAGTCGTAGATGGTCTCAGTGCCAAGGTCACTCACCATGGTGGTGGTGATGTAGCTGTACTGTTCGTAGGGGATCAGGATGTGGTTGGGAATACCGGCCTCGTCGTACTCGTTGGCAGCCCACACGGCAGTGATGGCATTGTTGATGTCCGTCAAAATCTGCTTGGGGGTCTTGTCCGCCCACTTAGCAGAGGAGCCGGTGCCGGAAGCTGCGGCAGTGGTCTTGGTGACATCGGGATTGTTGACAAGGCCGGTGGTGGCATACTCATCAAAGCCCACGTAGGTGTTCTGATCCATGTGCTTGTCGTAGGCCAGCCGGATGCCGTCCTGCAGCATCTGGTCAAGGCTGCGGCCAATGAAGTTTGCGCGCTGCATATCCACGAACATCACGCGCAGAGCGGCGGCAAAGACATGGGCCTTGAATGCGCCCTTGCTCACGCTGGCCTGCACCACAGGGATGCCGTTGGAACCGCCGCCGTTGACGGCAGAAGCGCCGGAGCCGCCCGCCATGCCATAGGCCACGGACATGGCAGAGACGTAATCCACCCAGCCGCCGCCTACCTCGATGGGGATATCACGGGGATAGGTGACGCTGGTGAGGGGCTTTCGGATCAGCGGGTCACGCTTTTCCAGCTCGCTGGTGAGGAACGCATTGCCGCTCTGGATAGCAGCCGCGTCCATGGTGGGAGTGCCGCCGGGCAGCGCAGCACCGGCGTTGTTTACGGTGAAAGTACCGGCATTGGTGGTGCCGACGTTCTGGAAGTTTGCCATAGTCTAAGACCTCCTATCAGGCGTTTGCACGGGTAAGGATGACCAGCTCGGCCACGCCGTTGGCATCAGCCGCGCCGCCCCACTGGCAGTTGGTGAGTTTGACGGAGTTTCCGGCGGTCTTGGCGTCTTCTTCCGCCTCAAAGCCGCCGACCAGTGCGGTGGCATAGTCAGCGGTCTTGGCAATGCGGACGTAAACGTCACCGCCCAGAGCCGGGGTCCCGCGCTGGCACAGCACGTTGATGCTGCCGCGCTGGAACACGCTGCAAGCCTCGCCGGGGGCGTATTTGCCGCCGTTCTGGTCAGGATAGACCAGTGCGCTCTTGACCTCGCTGCCCGCAATGCCCGCGAACTGTGCAGCAGTAGTGCCGGTGCCGCCCATCACGATGACCTTGCCGTTGTCATACTTCAGGGCAGTGCCAAAAGAAATGCTTTCGGTGCCGCCAACGGGGCGGGTGTTGACGATCATATCCGGCTGACGGGCATAAGTGCCAGCAAAGCCGTGGGGCATGGTCTTTCCGATAATCTGAGTATTTAAGGACATAATTTAGCCCTCCTTCTTCATGTGGGGATTGCGGTCGTTGTAAGCGGTCTGGGAAGCCTGACACAACTGCTCATACCGGCTCTTACCGGATGCGATAGCGGCAGCGGCGGCGCTGTCCTGAGCAGCCTTTGCAATGGCATCCACGGAGTTGGTGCCCTTGACCTGCTCGATCAGGGTCTTGGACAGGGCATCACGGGTGGCCTTGTCCTGAACGCTGTTGATGATGGGGCGCATGGCTTTCAGCAGGGCCAGACCGCTGTCATTGGCGGCAGGTTTTGCGCACTCGTCCTCAGCGGAAACGGTGGTGGAACCGCTTTCGTCCTCGTCCTCTTCCTTCTTGTCAGGCTTTTCGCCAGACATTTCAGCGATCACCTTGTCCAGATTCTCCGGCTCTTTGTCCTCTGCCTTCTTGGTGTTGGCATCGATCAGCTGATCCAGCTTGCCGGAAAGGTTGTTCAGTGCGTCCAGAACCGCGGTGTTCTGGTTGTCAGCGGGTGCTGCGTTTTTAGCGGGGTCTGCATCCTGCGCCGGAACGGCGGGTGCTGCGTCCAGCGCTGCGGCAGCGTTCTCCACCATGCTGTCAAGCTCTTCGGGGGCCGCGTTCTTTGCCGCCAGACCGAACAGAGACAGCAGATTCTTGCTCTTGCTCATGTGTTTTACCTTGCCTTTCTCCGCCGGAAGTTCGGCGGCACTGTCTTTTATTGCGACATCACGGCCAGCGCGCCCACGGGGCACGATGGCGATGTGATTGCCTCTGATATGGGTCTGCCGGTATCCTGCACCGTCTGCCTCGTACTGGCAGTAATAGCCGCAGGACACATCCCGCATGGCCCCGTTCTTGACCTCGGAGATCAGTGTGGGGTCTTTCAGGTACAGGTCAGCCACCAGATAATCACCCACTCGGCGCACATTCTCTGCGTGGCCTTTGGAGTAGGCGGACTGATTTTCCTGTACGATCATCTCCGAGGGGTGGGTGTTGGTGACATCTTTTCCCTCAAAACTGGCAATTGCCGCCGGGTCAAACACGTCCTCGGCGCTTCGTGTCACCTGAAGAACACGCTCCGGCATCCCGTCCAGCCCGATCTCCCGTGCCAGATAGTTCTGCGTGCCGGTACGGGCGATCTTGACATCGTGGCAAATCAAAAAGCCCTCCGGCGTTTCCGTCATGTGAGGGCTCAGTTTGCTTCCATAGTACGCGATCAATCGGCATCACCTCCGCTTCTGTATGCGTTCATCCATTTGTGATATTTTTCGTCATCTGCCAGCTTGTGCCGCTGGAAGGTCTCAAAGGTCTTGGGCACCTTGTCTCCCAGAGCCGTGCGGTAGTTTTCCCACTGGCGGTAATCCCGCAGCCACTTGGAGCGTCCCTGCTCCTTTTTGCGGTAGGCTTCGATCTGTGCCTTGGTGCGCGGGTCTCGGCTGTAGGGGTTTGTTGTGGGGTCAGAAAAGCGCCTGATCCGTTCCAGCTCTTCCTCTGTCCGCCCGGCGGGTGTCCATGGACGAAGGGCGTGCAGACAGTTCGGGTGGATGTTCAGCCAGCTGTTCGTCAGGTCATCCGGTCCGGCGGGGTCTACTTTGCCGAACGCATCCGAAAGGGGAGGGAAGTGCGGGTCTTTACCGCTCTTGCTGTATACCCGGCCCTCATACGGAGCGCAGAGGGCACAGGTTGTGCCGTGGGAGCTGATCTGATACAAGTCCTGCCCCTCGTCCTGCGTCACCACAGACAGGATTTCAGCCTGTCGAGACGTGGTGCGGGAGACCATCGTTGCATAGGTGTGCAGACTCCAATTCCGTCCCGCCTTGTCTGTGAACGCCGTCACGCCATCCCGGCGCAGAGCATCCACAAAGGTGGGAACGCTCTGGTTCACGCCCCTTCCCACAGCTTGCTGTGCCGCCACCTGCTCCAGACCGATACGCCGGTAAACGTCCGGCTCAGTCCGGCCCAAAAGGGCGCTTTGCAGAGCGGAAAGCACCGTCATGTTCCCGTCCACCAGCTGACCCATGAGGTTCATCGTGAGCTTCTGCACGATATCCGTCTGGGTGCTGGTAAGGCTCTGGGCGTTGGTGTAGCCGCGCAGGTGCTTTTTCACGGTCTCGCCGGGAATCGTCCGGGCCTCCGGGTGATGGACGTAAAACTGCGCCTCGACCATGCGGGGCACATATTCCCATTCATCCGTTTCCAGCTTTCGGAGAATCTCCTGAACCCGTTCCAGCGCGGCCACGGCGTGATAGTCCACAAGCCCAAGGCTGCGCAGGCGGCCGATCTCGTTGATGATATCGGTCTCAGCCTTGAGATAAAGCCGGATCAGGCGTTGCAGCTCCCGCTCAGGGGATGCACGTGCAAGGGTAGGCATGTATTATTCGCCCTCCTCGGTGTCTTCCTGCGTCTTTTCATCAAGCAGCCCCGCCAGCGGGTCGCGCAGGGCGGTCACGTCCTGATAGGTCAGGCCCTGCTTTGCGGCAATCAGTTCGTCGGTCAGGGAGCCGAACAGGCCGGTCTCGTCCTCTAGTTTCTTGAGCTCGCGCATTGCCACGTCTGCATCCAGAAGCCCTGCCTGAAACGCCGCAATGATGACATCGGTCTTTTCCTTGGCGATCGTCGCCGTCTCGCTGGCAGTGGGTGTCCACAGCGGCGGGAACGTTACATCAAGGTCGAGCTGCTCAATACCTGCGCTGCGGGCCACTACAGGAAGCAGCTTGTCCAGAATGGGCCGCAGTTTGCTTTCCCGCAGGGTGTCCACGTAGTCGTAGTAGTTTTTCAGGTCGCTTTCGCCGGTGGCATTCATGCCCGCCGGGGAACGGCCAAACAGCTTAGTCATGGGGTAGTGGGACGCACCGCACAGGTTCAGGCACATACTCTCGTACACGTCAGACAGGCCCGTGAAGGTGTACTGGGTATTGCTGATCTTGTTGCCCTGCTCCACCAGCTGCATTCCGAAATTGGAGCGCAGGACCTTCTGGGCCTGCATGGTGTTCCAGAAACGCCGCTGCACGTCCGGGCTGGACATGGAAAGCAGCTGCTCCAGCCCCTTTACCTCCATCGTGTTGATGTTCGCTTGGAAGGTCAGCGCAGCCATGTTGGCGCTCACGTTGTCGTGAGCCACCACGTCATTATAGAGCGCTTCCACTTCGGACTCGCCCCAGTAAAGCTCCGCTTGCCGTTCCAGATCGGGAAGCTCCCGGCCCACGAATCTCACAAGGCGGGAGTGATGGACACGGGCGGCAGTGTGCCCGGCGGCATCGTTGATGCTGTAATACTCCGGTACCAGCTCCCCGCCCTCAAAGGTCAGACCTGCATCCGGGCTGATTCCCTGCCAACGGTCGAGGATGTACAATCCCCGGAAACTTCCGGGGAGAATGGCTTCTACATCCAGCGGGCGGGAAAGGTCTTCCTGCCCGTCAATGAGGATAAGCCCGGCGGCACCGCCATACAGGCGGCCCCATTTCAGACCGGTGCTCACACGGTCCCGGAGCCGGGTGGAACGCTCCACGGCCTGAATCGCCTTTCCTTGCTCCGGTGTGGCGCTCTTGAGGTCGTACCATTCCCGGACCATATCGTCAACGAGCAAACCCACAACGTTCTGCACCACCCAGTTGCTGCGGTACAGGCTGTTCAGCAGGGCGTAATTGTCCGTCATCCGGGTCAGCGGGTATTCCGTTGCTTCCAGCGGGCTTTGGGAGCCGTACCCCAGCGAGAACAGCGGGTTGGAAAATGCGTCCAGCGTGGCCGTCATCGGTTTCTCTGTGCCCCCGGCGGGGCGGCTTTTGTTACGTCTGGACACGTTCAAACCTCCAATCAGGCAGTGAGTTGATATAGTAGCGCAGGGCATCCGGGCCGTGGTCCTGCTGTTTGATGGGCTTTTCCACGCCCATGAGGGCGGCTTTATCATCCCACCGGTATGTGCCGAGTTCATCCAGCAACCCCTCGCAGTCGGTGGAGATCAGCAGATCGCGGTGGGAAAGGAGCGTGCTGCACTTGCGGATGCCGTTCAGTACGTCGTTGTTTCCTTCCATCACATAAACGCCGCGCTGGCGCAGAGCTGTGATAAAGGACGCTGCCGCCGGGTCAACGATGGCGGCGCAGGGGTCTTTCCCCATAAACTCCATGAAGTCATCGGCATACTCTTCATCTGTTTTCTGCCTGTGCTCCTCGCGGCTGTCCCACCGGTATTCCCGATGCACCCGGACTTTCTCGCCGTCATCGTATACATCGAGATAGACGGTTGGGTTTGTGGTCCCGTAGTCGCATGTAATGGTACGGGTGGAAAGGCTCTTGAATCCCACCGGCGCGTCCTGCGGGCGGTAGGTGTTGGCGGTGGTGTCCATCATATCGTAAATCAAGCCCTCGGCCATCACCCAGCGGCCCAGAATGTAGCGTTCGTAGAACACACCGCTGTACATGCTGCGGTAGCGTTCCCGTGTGCGCTCATCCAGTGACGGGTTATCGTCCATCAAGAAGTGCAGATGCAGTGCACGGTGTTTTTTGGCCTGTAAGATCCACTCCTTGCGAAACCAGTGTTCGGGGTTTTCCGGGTTGCAGTTGAACCAGAACTTAGCGCCGGTGACAGAGCATCGGGCCAGCGCCTGTTCCACAAAGCTGCGGGGCATGAGCGCTACCTCGTCCAGAAGCACCCCGGCCAGCGTGATGCCCTGAATGAGCATGTAAGAACTTTCGTCCTTGCCGCCGAACAGGTACACCATGTTCACCTTGCCGCCGCGCTGCACCGTGAGAACGTGGCCGCTTCGGTTGTAGGTGATCTGGAACTGCTGCTGCAAGTACCGGACAGACAAAAGCGGCTGAACGATGTTGCGTTCCACCGCACCCACGCTCTTGCCGCAAAAGGCGAAAGAGCAATGGTTGAATTCTGCCATCATCCAGAGCACAAAGGACAGGGACATGATGGAGGTCTTGCCAGAACGAACCGCACCGTCGCAGATCAGGGCATCGTAGTCTCTTTCATACGGGAAGGTCAGGATCTGTTTTTGCTTCGGGGAGAAGCTCATTTCTTAAACTCCTCCTTCAAGCTCTTGGTGATGGGGTCATCCTCAACGGTCTGCATATCGGTCTTCTGGTTTTCGGCGATGCTTTCCACCGGTCGGTCTTTCCACTTATCGGGCCGCCGGTTCTTCAGGTAGAAGATTTGGGCCGTGACATTGGCCGGGACGACGACCTGCTCTTCCGCATATTCAATGCGCTCTTCTTCCAGTCGCTTTTTGCCGTCCACCTTGACGGTTTTCAGCTTGAAAGGCTTCTTGACGGTCACGGTGCGGGTCTTGCAGCTTTCGAACAGCTCATTCTCCACGATGTAGTCCGCGACGTCCTTGCCTCTTTTTAGCGCTTCCGAAAATTCCGGAAATTTGTTTTTCCATTCGCAGAGGGTCGATACTGAGCAGCCTATATTTTCGGCAATCTGCTTGTCTTTGAGGCCGTCTCTAGCCCACCCACGAAGCAGCGTCAGCCCTTCAGGCTCTAGCCACTGCTCATACTTACCTTTGCGGCCAATCTTAGCTCACCTCTTTTTCGAGAACAGCCTTTTCTCCAGTCAGGTCTTCCCATCGCTTTACAATGACATCGACGTACTTCGGATCATACTCCATCAAATAAGCTGTTCTTCCGTTCTGTTCGCAGGCGATCAACGTTGTCCCGCTCCCACCAAACAGGTCAAGGACAATATTCCCTCTTTCTGTGTTGTTTTTGATTTGATAGTCAAAGAGTGCAACCGGTTTCATCGTTGGGTGCAGCTCACTCTTAACCGGTCTGTCAAAATCAAGAACAGTTGTCTGTTTTCTGTCGCTTGCCCAAAAATGCGATGCGCCGTCTTTCCATCCATACAGGCACGGTTCATGTTTCCACTGGTAATCCTGTCGTCCCATGCACAACGTGTTTTTGTTCCAAATTAAGCACTGTCTTACAGTCCAGCCAACGTCTTTGCACGCCCCCCGGAAGTTATACCCTTCTCCATCTGCGTGCCAAATATAGAAAACAGCGCCCGGCCTCATTACAGCATCGGCGCTTTTGAAAGCGCTTGTCAAAAACTTTCTGAATTCATCATCGCCCATGTTATCATTTTGTATGAGCAGTCCATCCGTTCTCCTGTGCCTTTTTACTGCTTCGCTTACGTCCCTCGCGGCTCCGTAGTTCACGTTGTAGGGGGGGTCTGTAAGCAGCATGTCCGCTTGTGTTTCTCCCATTAAAGATTTCACGGACTCCTCGTCTGTGCTATCTCCACACATAACGCGATGTCTGCCACACTTCCAGATATCCCCCAACTTTGCCTTCGGAGGTGCGTCTTCGTCAACTTCGGGGGCCTCATCCTCAGCAGTCTGCGTTTCTTTGTTGTCACCAGCAGGAAGGTCAAAATCAAAGTCAAAGTCTCCAAAGTCCACTTCTGCCAGTTCTTGTTCGAGTTTTCCAAAATCCCACCCGGACATTTCACCGGTCTTGTTTGCGAGGATGCGGTATTTCTGTTTCTGTTCTTCGGTCAGGCCGGTGTAACGTACCACGTCGGCCATGTCCACATGGAGCTGCATCAGAGCGAGGCGGCGGGTGTGACCACTGAGGATGACATTGTTTTCGTCCACCTCGATGGGGTCAAGTGCGCTGCACTGTCGCATACTTTCCGCGCAGGCGTTCACGGCTTCCGGGGAGATCACGCGCGGGTTGTTCTCATACGGAACAAGATCTTCGACCGGTAATTTCAGCAGCTCTTTCTGAATCATGTTATTCTCCTTCCGTGTAAAATAAAAACCGCCCAGAAATCCGAACGGTCAGAATGTAAAAAATAAGCAGCAACGCCATTATCTGTGTTTGTCGGACAGTAAGACGTTGCCGCTGCATCTGGAACTTTCGCGGCCAGATGCCCCGCTGCTCTCTGCATGCCGCCCCACGGTCATGCAAAGTCTGGCACTCCCGGCAGGGCTCGAACCTGCGGCATCCGGTTTTGGAGACCGGCGCTCTTCCAACTGAGCTACTGGAGTATAAAACGCCGCCCTTGGAATCGAACCTTCCGTGGCTACTCCCACGAACGCGCTCCACATTGCGCTCAGGCGGCCATATAGCAAATAAAAGCAGCCCACGGTTCGCCGCCGGGGCTGCTTGAGTTGACGCACATCCTGCGGGGCATGCTGGCCCGCTCAGATTTCCGGTGCTGCTGTTCACGGGCGGAGGTTTCAGGGCGTGGGCAAGATTTCAGGAATCCCACACCCACCCGCACACCGGTGGTGAATTACTCCATGCGTCAGACATGCCGCGTTACAGACTTTGCGGCGTTCGGTGCGAGATCACGGAGTCGAACCGTTCCCTGTACCTGCCGGATTCAGTACAGAGCTTCCCATACCTCGCATAGAAGCAGCCCGCAAAGCACGGTGTCAAAGCGAAAAATCGTTAAGCGGCATGAACAAAAGGAGAATCCGTACGGGGCCGCACTTTGGAAGCTGCTGAGGAGCGGCGCACCGCTTTGCGCGGTTCCGCTTGTAATTATTTTACCATACTTCGATTCGCATGTGTTTCACAACGATTCAAATAAAGCGTAGAAATCAAAGCGCTTTCAATGGTCGTTTTGTACATCCTCCCAGATTTCTGCCAAAGCATCAAACCCATCGTGGATGTAGGTGGAGACCGAATTGTCTCTGGACAAGCCCACGTCCACCGCGATCTTCTTTTGGGGCTTCAGGTCGATATACCAGCCGCAGATGCACTTTGCTTGTTTTTCAGACCGAGCAGACCCGCTCAGGCAGTAGGCCCGCCGGGCAGCTTCTATGCGCAGTTCACAGAGATTAAGCTCCATTTGCTTGAGGTTCCGCTCTTCTGTGTCGATTCTCTCCACGGCAAAGCCTACTTTGTCACCAGCTCCACCGCCCATCGGCATCCCGCTCATGCTCTGGGTGCACTTTTCGGCAGTATCCCGGATGCGCTGGATCTTCTGCTTCTGGGCCTCGACCTGCTCCGCCAGATCTCTGCACTGCTGAAACCACGCTTTGACGGTGCGGTAATCCGCGCCGCTGTCCGGCTTCGTTATGTCGGTGTCAGGTATCCATTTGCGAATCATTGGCATGCCTCCTGTAGTAATCCATATCAACAGCTTGCCCACAAGAGCAGCAGTATGCAATGTTCTTGTCTTCATTCATGTACAGGTTGATCTTTCCGCATTCCGGGCACTCCCAGCATCCATGCGGCACGTCGTCCGTTTTCGGCCACCGAATGCGTTGCTTCTCAAATGCTGCTTCAATGTCTTTTTTATTCTGGGCAAAGTATGAAACGTCGCCCGGCGCGATTTGGAATCGAACACAAATCTGTCTAAAATTACTGTCCCAGATTTCGATACACAGTTCGGTTAGGACGCCCAAAAGACAAATCATGATGCCGAATCCGCCGACGTAGCAAAGCGTTGCGCCGATGACAAGAAAAATTTGGTTCATTTTTCTTTCTCCATTTCTTCAATCTCAATTTCAACCCTTGGGTTCCTCCGATCAAGCTCCACCCGGCTTCCATCGTGGGCGGCAACAATCTTGCTATTGTCGTCCTCCAGCACATTGGCTTTCACCAGAATGTCCGTGGTCGCCTCGATGAGGTTCGCCAGATCGACCCGGCGGGCTGTCTTCATGTAGTACACGCACCGCACATTCACGCGGGCAGAGATGGGGCTGTGCGGCGTTCTGATTTGCCACAAGCAGCTTTCCTGATACGCTTCAAACGCGGCGCTGGGCGCCACGAATGACTGCCCTGAGCCGCTGCGCAGGATGCGGGCGGAATTCTTCTTGGTGCGGGGGTCGCCGTAAAGAATAATTTTCATTCGTTATCCTCCACATAGCGCCAGCTTTGGGGCGGGCAAGTGATTTTCACAGACCGCATACCAAACCGCGTACTTTGCAAGCCTGTGAATCCACGCAGCTCGCGCGGCTGGTCATAAATCTTCAGTTCGGAGATGTGCCACGCAAACAGCTTTGTTAGAGTATTTGAACCGACGGATCCCGAAATCAATCTCAATGCTGACAAGCCACGGGTTCATCGTATCAACATGGACGGCCTCATAGCATAAAAGGTGCTGCTGGAGATACCAGCCTATATATGCCTCGGCATCTCGGAAGCTGGTTCTTTCTGCACAGCAGCTCTCTATGGCAGCCTTGCAAAGCTCGGCAAGCTCGCTGTCAGATGATGCAGGGCCATAATACGGTTTCTTTTGCATTCGCCCGGCCTCAGTAATATTCGATCTCCACCAGAGAGGTGGACACCAGCTCAAAATGTCCATCTTCCAGAGGGATGCGGAGCAGCTGGTACTCTCGCTCAGCAGATAGCTTCGGGTCAGGCAGCAGCTCGCCGAAGTCCTCCACGGTAATGGTGTACTTCGGTTTCCTTCTGCTGGCATAGCCCACTTGTTCGATTGCCGGGGAGTAGACCGTGACGTGGTAGCATGGCTTTTTTTCAACTTCTGCCTCGGCAGTGGCCGCGCCGCAGGATGTAAACAACAGCGTCACAATCAGCAATGCTGCTGACACGATAAAGCAGATTATTCTCTTTTCAGGTTTCATTTTTTCATCATCCCTTCCATTGCCAGCTGCTCGCACTGCTTTTCAGCTTCTCTGCGCTGCTGGTCATACTCAAACAGCATATCTGCGTACTCATTGCCCACCCGGCGGATGGCCGTTTCCAGCATTTCCGTCACAAGGTCATGGTACTTGTCCGCGCCCTTGCGGCTGTTTCTGGCAGCTTCCCGGTCTTCCCACAGGTCAGTAAGTTTGTCCCGCCTGTCGGCAGTGATCTCGCCATAGCCGTAGGCATCTTGGATCTGCTCCATGCTCTCCCAGCCTTCCAGCTCAGCAAATGGGTCAGCTTCAGCCTTTGCCATGCTGCGGGCTTTGGTCTTTTTCTTGACGTACCGGGTCAGACCGTCCTGCATCACGGCGCGGGCATCGTCCATCGCCTTGCGGATGGCCTTGACTTCCCGCTCTTTCTTGAGCTGTCCGGGCTGGCTGGCCCACTCGGCCATCAATTCAGATTTGGTTTTTGGTTTCATCTGTTTACCCCCATTGTTCAGCCATTGCTTTTGCAATGCCCGGAAATGTCTTGCTTCTGGCCTTTGCCCGTTCCTCCTTGCTCCCGCTGCAATCCATTTCCCAGCAAGAGTAGCGAACGGTTCCATCCTTCAAAACCATCTTTCTTCCCTTAACAGGCTCCACGATGTTTGTCGGCTTCAAGGGTGGCACCCCTCTTTCCCACAGGCATGTTTTTTTAGTCACAGGATGCCCAAACTGAAACGGTTGAATGATTTGTGAATACTCAGGTAGGCAGAAAATCTTTGAAGGAACTGGATTTTCAATGATAACCCTTGGAACATTCGCATACCAGAACCGCATAAACAAATCTCTTGCCAGAATACCCATTTGTACTCTATCTGGCTGTAGCTGGCCGCCTTTCCAAATGTGTCTTGCTCCTGCATTCGTCAAATATGTGCAGGGCGGGTGCGCAATGAGCAAATCCCACTTGCCTACATCATGCGTTATGCCGTCCATCGTCACGACTTGCCCACCATCCAGAGCCTTGAGCGCATCTCCGAGAATATGCCACTCAGGATGCCCGCCGGACGGGTCCTGAATGTCGCATGAGTAGGCTTCGTGCCCTCTCGCACGAAAGGCCTTGCAAACTTCCTGCGATTCTTCGCAAGCAACAAGCACTCTCATCGTCCGTCCACCCCATTATTTCAAAACAAAATATCTTACAAGTTCAGCTATCACGCTGATTTTCGGAATCCATCCGCAAGTAAAAAATTTTCCGTCCTGCAAAATGATTGCGTAATCGTCGTAATTCATGATTCCGGCATGTTGGCGGTTTTGATCTATTCGTTTCCAAAACATTGCCCCGCCGGGAAGAGGTTGTTTGTAATATTCAAGCCCAAACTGTACATCTTCCCACGCCAGTTCCCACGGCGCAGTTTCTTTTATCGTTTTTTCGGTCAGCATATGCAGTGTCTTCTTTCCGCGCTGCTGTTCTTCCTGCTTCTGGGCCGCTTCCCGGTGTGCCTTTTCCACGGCTACCCGGCACTCCGATGGAAGGTTCCACTCGTCATAATCGGAGTTCTGCGGTACCGTTTCCACCGCTTTGGGTGGGCAATCAAAAACAACAGGCTTTTCGTATACTTTTTGGGGCGCGTTTTGGATTTTATGCTGCTCTTTTTCTCGTTCTTTGATTTGGCGTTTTTCTTCTTCTCGAATTCTTCTGTTTTGGATTTCGCGGTGCGCTTCTCCGTATGCGTACGTCAACCCGACTATACCTTCGCTAAGCTTTTCTCGCGTATATTGGTCGCAGTTTTCCACAATGGCATTCAGCCGGGCCGCCGCCCCCGCGCTCAGGCCGAGGATTCTGCACAGCTCGTCCCGCACCTTGCCTTCGAGCTGGCCGTTTTTCTTGCGGCGCGTCAGAATCTCCTTGAGGGCCTCATACTGCGCCAGACGTTCGCCGTCGGTCAGCTCGCGGGCGGTGGCGTTGGCCGTGATGAGCGCGATCTTGTCGTCATCGTCATTTTTGAGCTTGAGGATGACGCAGGGCAGCGCGTTGAAGCGGGTATCGCCCTCTCTGGCCAGCTCCTCGCAAGCGGTCAGCCGCCGCTCGCCGCCGATCAGCTTGTAATTGCCGTCCTTCAGATCGACCACTTCCAACGACTGCCGGACGCCATTGGTCTTGATGTCCTCTTTCAGCCGGGAAACATCCCCGATGACGTAGATTTTGTGGTTGTCCGGGTTGACGATGATGTTTTTGCGGTCGATCATGACCACTTTCAGCGGCGGCTCCCCCGCCGGGGTGGACGGCTGTGCGTCCAGAAGGCTATGTACTAATCCGGTGCTCATTTTTTGACCTCCTTCGGCGGCAAAGGCATCCACCCAACCACGGGATAATCTACCCGGTTGTTGTAGACTTCGTCCTGATTGAAGTGGCGATATTCCCACCACCCTTTGGGGATGATGTAATCATCATGTTCTTCATCCAGCTCGCCCCATGCTGCAAGTTCATCCCAGTAAAAAATGCTATCTTGGGATAAGAGCGTTCCATCTTCGTAGTGAGCCGTCGTAATCCCATATCCACCGCAGGCGGTTTCAAACAGAATCAGCACTTCTTCTTCGACCTTCGGCGGATCTTTGTCGGGGTCTCGCCAGCGCTGGACGTCCGGGACGATTGCCGGTTCATCTTCCAGCACATCAATCGCGTCCATAATCTGACACGCGCGGCATCTTACGCCGTTGTAATTTTCGCAGCCACAGCAATATGCCACTTTGATATTGGCGATGGCTTTTTCGCGGTCGATAAATTCGCTCATTTTTCAATCTCCTTTCTTGTCGGTTCACTCGCCCGCAGCCTTGCGGCTTCTCTCGGCGTTGTCGTAATGTCCTCCTGCGCCTGCTTCAAAAACTCGACCCGGCGATAGGTCAGATCCGGGGTCATGGCCAGCTCCTTCAGGCCGCCCACGCTCCCGGCGTAAGTTTTGGCCGCCGGGGGGAGGCTGTCGTACAACGCTTGCAGCTCTTCCGTGCCATCGCTACGGATGAGCCCGCCCTTCTCGTCAATGCCGGTCACCATCGGGAAGTTTTTCCAGCTCATGTATTTCTGTGTCTTGCGGGCTGCATCGGCCAGTGCGCCCCACTCTGCTTCCGGGTCGATGCACTGGGAAAGCTGCTTGTAGATATCGGCCACCGTGATGGGATAGACGCAGACGCGGTTCGCGGCCAGAAACGCCCGCTTCACCACTTCGCCGGGATAATCCCGGAACTGATACGTCCACACGTCAATGGTGGTTTCCATTTCCTCATCCGTGAGGGGTTTGCTGCCCAGCTTGTACAGCGTGAAGTTCATCCGTATCAGCTGGGCCGTTTCTTCTTTCGTCATTGCTCAAACCCTCTTTTTCTGTCCATGTTTGCCAGCACTCTGGTCAGCTGGTCGTCCACGCTCTCGGCGGGCTTTCTGCCACCGGTAGCGCTGCCGGGCCTCGCCTGTTGCTGGCGACTCTCATCGTTTGCAGCTACATCGCCAACCGTCCGAACTCCTTCGCGTTGCCAACTGGCTAAGATTCCGTTTATGTAGGCCCACGACCGTTTATTTGCTTCCGATGCCCGGTCAATTGCCAGCAAGATCATGTCTGTGCCAAAAGCCTGCCGCCAGCTTTGCAGCTTTTCCAGCGCTGAACGCGGAAAGCTGCCTACAACTTCCTCGTACCTCTGAACGATCTGCGCAAGACCTGCATCAACTGCCGGGTATTTCTCTTTGCTGCTATTTAAGCTATCTCTATTAGGATAGATAACAGTTTCAGTAATAGGTTCAGTTACAGTATCAGTTACAGATACAGTTGTATCTATACTGTACCGATACTGTATAGATAGGGTATCTGCGCAATATTTTCTGAACGCATCACTCTTGATGTTTTGCAGCGAATACTCAACGCCCTTCAGGCATTTTGGCGATTTCGACCAGTTGTACTTGTGCCAGTTAAGCAGCAATATCTCTTTCGTTGCCTTGTCATAGCGGATAACGTTGTGAACCGTTTCCATTCGATGGATAAGGCGATCCACAGTCTCTTCGTTGTATCCAAGCTCTCTGCTCGCTTGCCGCTTGCCCAGCTCATAGCATCCGCTCAAAGTGGTATGCGGATTAGTGAGAAGGTAGAGATAGAAGTATTTATCTTCCGGAGTGAAGTCATCGTCCACCTTCGGGTCTGACCAAAAGTTCGGCGAAACGCAACGAAAAATTGCCATTTGCTCACCTCCTTTCTCTCAACGGTGAATCAGAAGGGGATCTCGTCCGTGTCGGAAATCTCGGCGAAGTCGTCCACGCTGCCCTGTGCGTAGCTCTCAGGCTGCTGCGGGGCGCTGTGCGCGGCGTTTGCTTCTCGCACATTATTTGCCGTCTGCTTCTCGTAGGACGCCGTGGCGGGATTTTCTGCCGACTTGGGACCGCAAAAGCCGACTTCTGCGGCAATGACCTCGGTTGCTGTGCGGTTGTTACCGTTCTTGTCCTGATACTGGCGGGTCTCCAGACGGCCCTGCACGGAGATCATGCTGCCTTTCTGGAAATACTTGGAGACGAACTCAGCGTCCTTCCGCCACGCGGTGACGTCGATAAAATCGGCCTTGCGCTCTTCGCCCTGCCGGGTAAAGCTGCGGTCAACCGCGATGCGGAAGCTGCACACGTTGATACCGTTCTGGGTGGTCTTGAGCTCCGGGTCGTAGACCAGACGGCCAATCAATGCTACGATGTTAAGCATGAGACATTCCTCCATCTTCTTTCGGCTGTTTTTTTGCGCACTCTACGCAAAGGATGCGCCCGTATTTCTTTTTGCTGCGCTCGCTTGCCTGCTCTGCACTAACTTTGCTGCCATGATATGTAAAGCCGGTGATCTTCTTCCCACAGCAGGAACAAACTGGTGCAGGAGCAGCGGGAAGTGGATCATATTTGGTTTTATCGGCGTTCCAGTACACATCTGCACCGATGCCCAAAGCCTTACAGGCCACGCTCTGAGCGTCCGTGTAGGCCTTTTTATAGGCGTCGTCATCAGTACGCAGACCGTCCCGCTCCATCGTGATAAGCGTAGAACCACCAATGCCCGGTATGGGGGCGCTCCACGCCTGATCAACGTCCTGCCGAATATACAAGCAGGTGAAGCAGTGCACCATGACCTCGCCCTTTGCTCCTTGCTTTTCCTCAAAAACAGGCGGGTCAAACTTCCATCCGATGCCCGCTGGCCCAAAAAGCTCAGTCAGTTTCTTGATGCGCCACATGGGGTTAATGTCGGTCTTGCCTTTCAGGCGGCCCGCTCCGATAGGCTTCTGGGCGTCTTTGGGGACTCCCCGGCACTGCTCGTAAATGGTCATTTTATCCATGATTGTATGTCACCTCATCCATCCCGTGTACCCGGCACAGATCTGCCAGCCACTCAAGACCAGAATTGTAGGCCGCCTCAATGTTGCCCATCGCGTCATCTAACCCGCCGGTCTGGGTGGAGCTGATAATCGGGAAGGCGTTTGACTCATCTGCCAAAGCAACTACGGTTTCCAGCGCCGAAGCGGCTGTGCCGAGGCTGTACTCTGCATCCGAAATGGCTTTTGCATATCCCGCCGGAGACATCCCATAATCTGATCTGCCCGGATAAAAACGGTCTTCCGCGTCGGTCGCAAGCATCATCTGGCTTACGCTCATCAAGAGGCTTGCGCATTTCGTAAGCTCTGCCGCTGCACGATGCTTGAGCGCAAGATTCCATTCGGGGACGCTGACTGCATACCGCAGGACCGCTTTGCGGCGTTCCTTTTGCTCTAAAGTCATGTATATCACCTCTGAACTTTCTGCCGGTGCTCGTCCATAACGACGTACAGACGGCCCGGATTTTCTGCTGCCAGCTGGTCGGCGTACTGGATGCCCGCCAGCGTGTTCGGCATGGGAATTTCGTTGACAAAACGCAAATCCGCGTCAAAAATCTGTACCGTGCTCACCCTTTTCTTCTCCTTCTTCTGGTGGATGTGCCGCAGCCGCTCCGGCTGGTGCTTATGCCAGCGAATCTCTGCGGCTCGCATATATCTACCGTTCATATTCCTGCTCCCTTTTCGGCAAGCCGCGTGTAGGATTTGACTTTGCCCTCAACGTACTCTTTGGCCGTCATCATGCCCCGCGCTCCTGATTATCCGGATATTCCGGGTTGCGGGCGTGGTCCCGTTCGATCACGCCGTATTGACGCTGGCTGCTGCGCCGGTAGTACTCGCTTTCCTTGCGCATCTCCCACAGGGACAGCGCAAGACCACCCGCTACCGCCAAAAAGATCACCGGCGCGGCTTTCGCGGCCTCAGCCGCCACCCAGCCCCCACGCACAACCAGCGCGTGCGCAATGCCGTTGACGATCCAGCGAATCACCCGTGCCGCGCCGATCAGCGCGAGAATAACCACGCCGTTTGTTGCCAGAATCACCACGCCGGGGCCCGGCTTGATCTTGCACCGTTTCATTCTTTCGGATCCTCCTTTGTGTAAACCTTTTCGAGCTTATAAAAGTCCTTCACCCACGCCATAAATCCGGCGCGGGAGATCAGCGGCGCGGCGCTCTTGGTGTCAATAGACGGCACCGCCCACGCCGGGAAGCTGCCGGCCTGAATCATACCGGTAAAGATCGGCTCGCTCACCGAAATGTTGTTATCACGCATAATCTGGCAGCACTCTGCAATTCCCATGCTCGGCTTCACTGCCGCACCCCTCCTTTTTTTCTCTCAGCTGCCGTTTCAGCCGGATGTGCTCCAGCTGTTCAATCCAACGCTTGTTGTAGTGCTTATTCATGGCTTGCACTCCACAAACTCGCCATTTTTGAGCGTATACCAGACGTTTTCCTTGATGTGAGTGCCGTCTACTTTTGCCATCTTTGCCCACAGCGTATTGTTGTCATCGTCGCACTCGGTCAACACGAGATAGCAGCCCATCGCGCCCATTGCTTTACTGTGTGCGCCGTTTGCAACGGCAATGCTGTTTTTGCCAACGGCCGCTGCTTTTGTTCTGTATCCAGTAGAAACCGCGCTGCTGTAATCGCCCGACGTGGCCGCGCTGCTGTAA
>ULWW01004396.1_pt1 | contig 34660 bp, 35 predicted proteins | sample 1960741 | NCBI WGS metagenome assembly ULWW01 (sample SAMEA4835823, study PRJEB28245) | human gut metagenome | biome: gut microbiome; material: fecal sample | place: Denmark | collected 2008
TTTCCATAATGGTGAATCAGCTGGTAATGGTTCTTCTTCAAAAACATCAAGTAATGCCCCACCAATAGACTTATTGTCTAATGCTTCTAATAAAGCATAAGTATCAATCACACTACCTCTACCTACATTACATACAATAGCATCTTCTTTCATTAATGAAAACTCATCATGGCTTAACATATGGAATGTTGCATTGGTTGCTGGTAAAGAAGTAATAATATAATCCATCTTTGGTAATACATCATGTAATTCTTTAGAAGTGATAATATTATCACAATAAGGATGTTCCTTATAAGAGTTTCTTAGTCCTGTTACATTGGCACCAAGTACCTTTAATACTTTCGCAAATTCAGTACCAATATCCCCTACTCCAAGTAATAAGACATTTGAACCATAAATTTCTCTACCAGTAAATAATGGTGTCCATCTTGCTTCTTTCTGTCGATCATAATAAAAACGTAGATTCTTATTAAAGCTGAAGATCATTCCCATCATATGTTCACAGATGGCATGACCATAGCTACCACTTGCATTTGTAAGAAGTGTTTGTCTATTTAAGATGTTTGGCAAAAGAAATTGATCATTACCTGCACTATTTAACAATAATGCCTTAAGTGTAGGTCTATTCAAGTTAAATTGTCTTGGTGGATTACCTACAATGACATCTGCTTCATCAATCATTTCCTGTGTTAAATCATCTTTGTTTACCTTTAAAAGGTTCATATCAGAACATGACTTTTTAATAAGTTCAATATTTGAATCATCTAAAGCTGGAATAAGTAATACCTTCAACATATTTAGTCCCCCCTAAGTTCTTTTGATAAACTTAGTATGACACTTTGGACAGCTGATTTCAATCTTTCCACGTCCTTTGGGTACTCGAACAACCTGTTTACATGTTGGGCATTTATAATATTTATGTGTTTTATCTTTTCTTTTTTTCTTAAAGAAATCTACCTTTTTTGTAATAGGTGCGATAAGCTGTACATATTTCTGATTTTCCTGATAACGTTTATAGATATTCCTAGAAAATATTCTGAAATAAATATAAATCATCAAAAATAAGCTTAAGATCATTAATGGTTTTGAACCAGTAAATAACTCTATAATAACTAAAATAAACAATAAATACATGAGATGACTGTTGAGCTTATCTGCTCCACCATATCTTCCCTGCATGAATCTGATAAATTTTTCTTTCATAAAATACCTCCATGTCATTAATATAGTATTTAATTATAAACTCCATATTAACAAAAAAGGACAGAAACTGTCCTTTTTGTCCATTATCTACTTTTGTTGATGAGTTCTTTCGCAATCTTTAATGCAGTATTTGAAGGAATCGCAAATCCTAAACCTTCACTGTTTGTATCGGATGATTTTGCATTCACAATACCAATGAGATCACCATTTCCATTAAATAATCCTCCACCAGAGTTACCTGGAGAAACGGCTGCATCTGTCTGAATAACTGAAATAGAGATAGTCTTAGAAGAGCTATAAAGCTGACCAAAACGACCATACTCACTCGATGAAGACGAGTCATCGTTGTCTAGCTGTACTGTAATCTTACGATTTAAGGCTGATACGATACCTGAAGTAATAGAATCACTGAATGTACCTTCTGGGTTACCTACGGCGTAAGTTGACTGACCTTGAATTAATTTATCACTATTCGCAAATGTTGCTGGTTTTAAATTAGTTGCATTGATCTTAAGTACCGCAATATCATTATCACTATAAGTTCCTACTAATGTTGCATCATATGTTTTATTATCACTTGTAGTGACCTTAATTGTACTTGCACCAGAAACAACATGGGCGCAGGTAATAATATAACCATCGCTACTCATGATCACTCCTGAACCGGCACCACTTGATACCTGTGACCCATACCAGAAGTTATCTCTTGAGATATTTTCAGTAGTAATAGCGACAACACTTTGTGTCATCTTAGAAGAGATACTTGATGCATCATTTGATGTACCTGTTGCTTTAGTTGTAGTAGTCTTTGTCACTACTGTAGTACCCTGGTTATTCATAAAATAAGAACCAGCAGCGCCTCCACCAAAACCTAATGCCACAACAATAAATGCTTTACCTATATTTTTGCTTAAACGACTGACTTTCTTTTTATTCTGCTTTTCATAAACATCTTTTAAATTTTCGTTGTTCATAATACCACTCTCACTTTCTGATTCTAGTATATATCTTAAACTTAATACCTAAATGTGGTTTTTGTGGGAAAATATGTTATTACATATCTATTCCTGCATATTTCAAAAATTTCTTTTCATTGAGGATTCCTTGTGTTAAAAACTCTCCATCTTTAAATAATGCATAGGTAGAAACTGGTGTTGGAAGGTTCTGTGCCTGTTCACGTGTTGTAATATGAATCGTTTTTAAAGGAATGTTGTATTCTTTTGCCACTTCTTCTATGCGTGGTATCCAATAGTCTGTAAAAGGACATTGATCTGTATAATATAATACAAAGCCCTGTTCATTGATATGCGGATGTTTGGCACATTCTTTAAACTGTGGTGGATTACCTTCAGTGAGCGGAAGATACATAAGTACAATACCATTATCTGATTCATCAGCTATCTTAAACCCTTTATGTGTCAAATATTTATAATCAGAAAGGAACTCCTTCTTACGTCCTTTATACGATAGAATACAAACACCTTTATAGTCCTTTTGACGTGCATCTTCTATGCAATAGTTTAATAAGTCACTTGAATAGCCATGTCCTTTCATTGAACCTGAAACCCATAAACAATTGATATACATATAATTATTGCTTGTAATAGGTATCCAGGCATATTGATCTGGAATATATTCAATAAAACATTTACCTCTTTCTTCACTGCGATAAAATACTAAACCTTCATCAAATCTTTCTTTTAACCATTCTTTCTTTTGAAGACTCTTCTTATTAGACATAGCACAACATATATGTTCTGTGTCTATGTTGTCTTTATTAATAATAATATAGTTCATACGTTCTCCTAGTAAAAAAGCCATGTGAATGGCTTTTTAGATGATTGGTGTATTCATAAATGTTTTATAGATAGGAATTTCATCTTCCTTGGATGAACCATAAAGGATATCTCCTTCTTTCTGGTCATTCAAACAATCACATTCCTTTAAACAATTATAAAGATGTTTACTTGTTCCATAAGCTCCATCAAACATTGGAATATCACCTAAAACTGTCGCTATTTGATCTTTCACAAATGGATAATGTGTACAACCTAGTACAACACTATCTACTTTACCTTTATAAGGACCTATTAAATCTGTAAGTAATTCAATGAGATCTGGTTGATCTAAATTTCCCTGTTCAATACGTTTAGCAAGTCCATAACATGGAACTGGAATAATAGTGGCTGATTTATCATATCTTTCAGCTAATTGATGAAACTTATCTAAACGTAATGTATTGGCTGTCGCCATTACAAGAATACAGCTGTTCTTCTTAGATAAAGCGGCTGGTTTTAATGCAGGTTCTATACCAATGACAGGAATATCTGTATATTTTTCTCTTAATAATGTCACTGCAGCACTTGTTGCTGTATTGCAAGCAATTACGATGGCCTTTAAATGCTTCTTCTTATTCATGTTCTCTATCGCATTAAGAGTAAGCTGCTGGACCTCTTCTAATGTTTTCTCCCCATAAGGTGCATTAAGTGAATCACCAAAGAAATAAAGATTCTCTCCTGGCATCATTTCATGAATAGCCTGTAAGACACTCACTCCTCCAACACCTGAATCAAATACACCTATATATTCTTCTTTCTTCATACTGATAACTCCCTTTCGTTTTTTCATTATAGCACAATTATTCTTTCAAGGTCTATATTACTTAACCACTGGTTTTAGTTGTGATAAAATAGTATTTGAAAGGAGGTATTCATATGGCTATGAGTGAATTGTTGAAAAAGACAGTACTTGTAGGTATTGGTGCAGCTGCTGAAATCGCTGATCGTTCTAAAGACTTAACCGATAGTCTTGCGAAAAAAGGTCAGGATACCATCAATAAAGGACGTGCGATGAATGAAGAATTAAAAAGAAAAGCACGTGAAGACTTGTTAGAACATGTAGAAAACATGACTGAAGAAGAACGTAACGCTTTGCGCCAGAAGCTTGATGCATTAGATCATGAAGAAAATCAGTAATATTAAACGTATGAGAGAAATACTCTCTATCATCAAGAAACATGATATTAAAAATGGTCTGACTCCTATTAAGGCAAGAGAGATGATTGAAGAGCTTGGCCCTACTTATGTCAAATTAGGACAGATCATGTCAATGCGTAGTGATTTAATACCTCTCGAATACTGTAAAGAGTTTGAAAAACTAAGAGCGTCTATTGCGCCTCTTAGTTTTTCTACTATTCGTAGTATTATTGAAGAAGAACTAGGACAGCCCATAGAGAATGTATTTAAGAATATAGAAGAAAAGCCTATTGGATGTGCGTCTATTGCGCAGGTTCATTTAGGACATTTATTAAATGGTGATACAGTTGTATTAAAGGTTCAAAGACCTCATATTCATGAAATCATGGAAGCTGATGTACGTATTATGCATAAGTTTCCTCGCTTGTTGAAGATGGTGACGGGAACAGGTGATCTGATTGATTATCGTTCTATTATTGATGAATTATGGCGTACAAGCCAGACAGAGATGAACTTTTTAAACGAAGCGAATAATCTGAATGTCTTTGCGAATAATCAAAAAGATATACGTTATATTAAAGCACCTCATGTCTATAATGAATATACAACCAATCATTTACTTGTTTATTCTTATATTGATGGTATTCCTATTGATGCAATAAAGAGATTAAAGTATGAAGGATATGACTTAGATGAGATTGCCTTGAAGATGGCCGATAACTGTTGTAAACAGATTCTAGATGATGGATTTTTTCATGCAGACCCTCATCCTGGCAATATCTTAATAGATGAAGGTCAAATTGCCTGGATAGATTTTGGCATGATGGGAACTGTGTCATCCTTTACTCAGCATATCTTATCGCTTGCTTTACAGGCACTCATTGAAGATGATATTTATGATCTAGAAGAAGCATTCTTGATGTTAGTAACACCGGATCATGAGATAGATGAAACACAATTATTACAACAATTAAATTCAATTGTAAGTGAATATAAGGCAAAGAGCTTATCTGATTATAACTTCTCTGAATTAATCCAGAAATGTTTTGATATTGTGACAAGTAATGATATTGCGATACCAACAGAACTCACTTTACTGTGTCGTTGTTTAGTGACTCTTGAAGGAACTTTAGAGAAGATCAGTCCAACTTCTAATTTGATTGAAATATTAATTAATCATAAGCGTAATACAGTACTAAAAGATCTGAATTATAAGGATCAAGGATTAAAAATAGGTCAGAACCTTTATAAGACACTAAAGAAAAGCTATGCGTTACCTCAGATTGTCTATGATTTAATCAAGATGAGTAAGAATGGTCAGTTACATGTCAATGTGACTGAGAGTGATGATTACAATAGAACAACTTATCAAAAGAAGCAGTTCTCAATTATTATAAAAACAGTATTTAGCTGTATGTGTATGTTATGTGGTGTATTGACTGAGTCTTATTATATGTCTATTGTATTATTTACTATTTCTATGTTACTTGGTATAGATGTATTCTTTCACCTAAGGAAGCTAAAAAGATGATTCCGTTTTTTGGAATCATCTTTTTCTATTTGTTGGGATCAATCATAGTTAATTGAACTTTATGTCTTTGTTCATCAATTGTATCTACCCATGTCGTTACGATATCTCCTACAGAAACAACATCACTTGGGTGTTTAATACGGTTTTTACTCATTTTAGAGATATGGACAAGTCCGTCTTCATGTAATCCAATATCTACAAAGGCACCGAAGTCTACGACATTGCGGACTGTACCTTCTAGCTTATCGTGTACATGAAGATCTTCTAAAGTCAAGATATCCTGTCTTAAGATTGGTCCATCATAATCATCACGATAGTCTCTTAGTGGTCTCATAATAGAGTCTAAGATATCTTTAAGTGTATAGTCATCTAGTCCTGTAAGTTCTTTAAGTGATGTAATGTTAGCCTGTGAGACAGCCTTCTTACATGCATCTGTTCCTAAATCATTAGTCGTTAAGTTTAATGCCTTTAAGATTGCTTTTGTCGCATCATAAGATTCTGGATGGATATTCGTACGATCGAGTGGCTCACTACCCTCTTCTATTCTTAAGAATCCGGCTGCCTGCTGGAAAGCCTTCGGTCCAATTTTAGGAATCTTCTTCATTTCTTTACGGCTCATGATCTTACCATTTTCTTCACGATAAGCGACAATACTATTGGCTGTTGCCGCATTGAGTCCAGATACATTTTTTAGAAGTGTTGGACTGGCTGTATTGATATTTACACCAACTAGGTTAACCGCTTTTTCTACAACGAAATCAAGTCTTTCTTTAAGTTGTGTAGTAGGAAGGTCATGCTGGTACTGCCCTACTCCAATAGACTGGGGATCGATTTTGATAAGTTCTGATAAAGGATCAAGAAGTCTTCTTGCGATAGAGATAGCACTTCTTTGTTCAACATGAAGATCTGGGAATTCTTCTATCGCTAGTTTTGAAGCACTATAAACACTCGCCCCTGCTTCACTGACTATTGTATAGCTCACAGGTAAGTGATATTTCTTAATAGTATTTGCGACAAATGCTTCACTTTCACGACTGGCTGTTCCATTCCCAATCGCAATCAGGTTAACATCATACTTCTGACATAAGTCTACAAGTTTCTTTTCTGATTCCTTCACCTTTGCGACTGGAGGATGTGGGTAGATAACATCGACTGTAAGCTTCTTACCTGATTCATCAATAACTGCAAGTTTACATCCTGTACGAAAAGCTGGGTCAAAGCCTAAGATTCTCTTATTTTTCATCGGTGCCTGTAAGAGAAGCTTGCCTAGATTATCAGAGAAGACATCAATACTTGCATCCTGTGCTTTTTCAGTAAGAGTATTTCTCACTAATCTTTCAAGTGATGGATAAGCAAGACGCTTTAAGCCATCATCAATGGCTTCATCGACATATTTTGCTGTTGGGCTCTTAGGATTCTTAATATAACGTCTTACGACAAATGTCTTGATATAGTCTTCATTGATACTAATAGAGACATTGAGGATTTTTTCTTTTTCTCCTCTATCGATAGCCATAATACGATGTGTCGCAATACGTGAGACATTTTCAGAATAGTCATAATACATCTTATAGGTCATCTTTTCATCAATCGCATTCTTCTTTTTAGATGTGACAAGTCGTCCATAATGCATCATAGAATCAACAATCTTATTGCGTACTGTCATATCATTAGAAATTTTTTCTGCAATGATATCCTTAGCACCCTGCAATGCCTCTTCTCTAGAAGTGATTGTATCATTCAAATAGGCATCTATATTTTTTTCATTTAATGTACGTGGTAAAGAAAGAAGTGTTTTAGATAAAGGTTCTAGTCCAGCTGCAACGGCTATACTCGCTCTTGTTTTCTTTTTCTGCTTATATGGACGATAAATATCTTCTACCTGTGATAAACGTGTACAAGCTTCAACCATCTTCACAATATCATCATTTAAATGTCCAAGTGTTTCTATTCTTGCAAGAACTTCTTCTTTTCTCTTTTTAAGATTGACCTGATAGTCATATTGTTCCTGAATCACACGGATCTGTTCTTCATCTAATCCATGAGTGAGTTCCTTACGATAACGAGCAATAAAAGGAACTGTACAGCCATCTTCTAATAACTTTAATGTATTTTGTATCTGCTCTGTCTTAATATTTAATTGTTCTGAGATTTTAAGTATAATATCTTCCTGCATCTTTTTCTCCTTTATAAAAGGCTGATTGCTCAGCCTTATGCATGCTTATATAAATATGTGATTGAAAGTGGTGGTAAGTCTAATTGTCCGTTATAATCCACCATTTCTCCACTCATAAGATCCTGATAAGAACCCTGTTCAATAGGTGGATAGATTGTATAAGGTGCATCATCAATATTTAATGCGACCACAATCTTTTCTCCTTCATAGTTTCTTTCTAATACATATTGTTTATTAGTCAATACAAGATCTTTATAATCTCCCATAGAGAGTGCTTTATGTCCTCTACGCATATGAATATATTTAGAAACTAAATCGGATAAATCATTTGGTGCAGGTGCATCAAGTTCTGGACGAAGTGGTGCATCAGTCACTCCTTGAATCTTTTCACCCTTAATACCCCATTCAGAACCATAATAAATACATGGAATACCAGGAACTGCCATAAGTAAGCCAAACACTAATGGTAGTTTTCTTTCATCAGTCAAAGTACTAGATATTCTATTCACATCATGGTTATCTACAAATGTAAGCAAGTCTCTTCCTCTATACATATCCATCGCATTTCTCTTTAGTGTATGAGCATATTCAAACATATTCAAAGAATTGAATGAAGACCAGAAAGCTTTATATGATGGATAATCAGTAATCGCATCTAGTTTAGCTTCTGTATACATATAACCTGCATTATCACCTAAAACTTCTCCTAGCATAAAGAAATCCTGTTTCTGACTCTTACAATGATCTGATAACATTGCCATAAACCATCTAGGTAATGAATAAGCAACATCTAATCTTAAGCCATCAATATCAAAGCATCTGATCCAGTAATCGACTGCATCAAGTAAATAATGCTGAACATCAGGATTATCTAGATTTAATTTAACAAGCTCATAATGACCTTCCCATCCTTCATACCAGAACCCATCACCATAGCTTGAATCTCCATCAAAATTGATATGGAACCAGTTCGCATATTGGCTTGAAGGTCCTTTTTCCTGGACATCCCTAAACGCAAAGAAGCCTCTTCCAACATGGTTGAATACACCATCCAACACAACCTTAATACCATGTTCATGGAGTGTTTTACATACTTCTTCAAAGTCTTCATTTGTACCTAAACGCGTATCGATGAGATTATAGTCACGCGTATCATAGCCATGTGAATCACTGTTGAATACAGGATTGAAATACACAGCACCTATTCCTAATTCTTCGAGATATGGTACAAACTCCTTGATTTTTAAAATACGATGAGCCTGTATATCATCATTTTTTTCAGGCGCACCACAAAGTCCTAGTGGGCAGATTTGATAAAATACTGTTTCTTGATACCACACAATTAACACTTCCTTTCTTTTCTATTATACTTCATTTTAAAGTATTATCCAATTCATTTATATTATTAGTAATGCCGTTTTCTATATATCCATAATATTTGTATTATCGCTAAAAGCGTTATTGTATATATCGATTATGTTCAGGATCATATTCGCCTAAGAGTAATTCTATCTTGTCTTCATCATAATCTAAGTAAACATAGAAAACATAAATAAGCAGATCTCTAATTTGTTCATGAATGTCTGCCCCATAATAAAGACGTAAGATCTTCTCACAGCTTAATGCAAAACCAAGAATATCTTCTGTATCTTTATAATCCTCATATATATGATCAATCATCCACCCCATTTCTTCATTGATGGAATTCTTGATTAGTGTATATAATTGTTCCATATTAGTTCCTCTTGAAATAGTTCTGTATATCCTGTTGCGGAATGACTGTTACTTTATCTTCCTGGTAGTTATTTTTCCATGGACCTGTTTTTGCGAGTGTGACAAGTGTCTTTAAAGGATAACGAGAGAATGTATTGAGAATATCATCAATGAATTGTTTCTTTGAATCATCAAGATGATGATAAGCATCTTCAATAATCTTATAACGTACATCATCCTGAACCTTAAATGGGAATGTTGAGAATAGATGATAGACATCAGGATAAATCACTCCTTGCTTCCATGCTTCACAATGTTCATGAAAAAGTGTTTCAGGATAAGAATAAGCCTGAATAAAATAAAGATAGGATTCTAACTGCATAGGAGTCAATTCTTCTAATTTATAAAAAAGATATGAGATGACTTCTAGAATCTCTTTTGAACAGGAGAATTGTGATTTAAGTTCCAGGCAGCGATTGATTGCCTTCTTAAAGGCAGGACCCATCTTTTCATGGTTCCTATTGACTAAATCCATCATATAATCAATATCACATAGCGCACTGTGAATAACTTGTGCATAATCTGGATGTGGTGTACTTCCCTGCAAATAACGTGTAATAGTGACTTCACCAAAGCCTAAAGCATAAGATAAGGGTGCTTTTCCTAGATGATAAAGAGACATCAAAGCTTCTATTTCTTCTTGTAGTGTAGTTTTACACATCTTATTCACCTTCTTCACATCCATTATAGCACATGATAGACTTTTTAAAAATATCTATCATATTCCTCGAATAAATAAAAAAAGTGCATATCATTGTGAATATGCACTTCCCTGTGTGAATAGATTTTCTATTTCCAATAACATTTTCCCATACTCATTGAGCTTTGTATAAAGCTCATCATCATCAATCATCATAATGATTTCATTGTTTCTGATCTGTGCATCATGCATATAACAGATAGCAGAAATCTTCTCCTTCATATCAGCGTCCAACTGATAGGCCCCCGCAATATTTGCGATAGTAGATGCCTGATCAGAAAGTTTATAAGACCGATTATGTAAAAATGCATAAACGATAATAGGATCCCCTTTAAAATTCTTATAAGGCATCAACAATTTTTGATAATTCAGCACACGCCTCACTTCCCCTTCTGTACCTATTATATCTGTACAACTTTCAATAAAAAAAGGTGTGGCAAAAGATTGGGCATGAAAAAAGAACACATTATAGTTCTAATGAACAGATATTCATTAGCTGTATTTTATGATTATTTATATAGATATAGTGATGAGTGAGGTTGATAGATTGTACAATTCCTGTGATTTTTGAATAAGATGAACCAGTATAATAGATGACCTCTACTTGATCACCTTCCTTTAACTGATGAATCTTCCAATCCAATTCATAACATTGATCTTCGCATAGTTCTTTTCTTGGAACAGATGTATCTTCTACAAGCAGTTCTTTAAATCCTTTAAGTGCATCAAAACTTAAAAACAAGCGTGCACGATCCACCTTCTTAGGCATTATGACCTCCTATTAATGTATTTCTCTTCTCTGTAGTCGCTTTTTCCTGTTTATTCATAAGCTTTAATATTGCATTCTTCCCATACTTATGACGAATAGAGACAATCGCTCTCTGCAGCTTCTTTTCTTCCTCTAATGCCTCTATATCACTAAATAAATCATAGGATTCATGGCACTCATCTAAAATATCTCCAAAAGAAATAGAAATCTGTCTGATCATTCTACCCTTCTTGACTTTTAGATGATAAAGAGAAATGAATTCATCCATAAGAATATTCAAGGAATTCGTACAAACAGTCAACTTCCTTGAACCTCCTGCCCATCCCCCGCCATCTGTACGTGAATAACCGATATAAAGACTAATATGATTTGTGACAAGATGTGATTCAACAAGTCTTAAAACATTCAATTCAACCATCTCTTTCACAACAAGTAAGGCATCCTCATATTCATAATCAGAAAAGAGAACCTGTGAATTATTGACTGATTCATTCTTAGGACGATACTTCTTAATAGAAGCAATTGTAGCCGGTTCTCGTCCCCAGGCATGATCAATTATATATTCAGCATTAATCCCAAATTCCTTATAGAGCACCTCTTCAGGAATCTGTGTAATACCATGCATATCCACCACACCTAGTCTTAATAGATGATTGGCTGTTCCACTTCCCATATGCCAGAAATCAGTAATTGGCAAATGATGCCATAAGTATTTCTGATAACGTTCTTCATCAAGTATGCCGATATTCTCTTTCGTATGCTTAGAAATAATATCAAGGGCGACTTTCGCAAGATAGAGATTGGTTCCTATTCCACAAGTCGCAGTAATATGCGTCTCGTCAAATACTGCTTTCATCAACATTTTCGCAAACTCTTTCGCACTCTTATGATAAAGATGCATATAAGACGAGATATCAATAAAACATTCATCAATAGAATAAACATGAATATCATCCGATGAGACAAAACGACAATAAATACGATAAATACGTGCTGAATATTCCATATAGAGATGCATACGAGGCATGGCAGTGATGTACTCAACCCCTTTAGGAATCTCAAATATACGACAACGATTATGAATCCCCATGCTTTTCATCTTAGGTGTAATTGCGAGACACAAAGCACCATTACCTCTTGTTGGATCCGCAACAACAAGATTTGTCTTAAAGGGATCAAGATGTCTTTCACTGCATTCTACAGATGCAAAGAAAGTTTTCAAATCAATACATAGATATACTTTATTCATCATTTTCTCTCCTTCCTGTTATCACTATTATAGTAAGTGGTGGTGCATATTTCAATCTGTTTTGCACCATATTGATGATGTACATACATTGAGTGACGCATTTCATTGCACCAAAATGTAATTTATTGTATAATGCCTAAAAAGAGGTGGATTCAATGAATTTTAAAGATTATCTAAAAAAGTATAAGGAAAAGATGGGTGTATCAAATGAGTATATTGCGAAACAGTTAGGCGTAAATCGTTCAACTGTTACTAGATGGTTAAAAGGAGATACAAAAGTAACCAATCCTGAAGTCATAGAAAAACTCTCTTTTATATTAGGCGCTGATGTAGAATCACTTATTAATAATGAAGAACGTTTTGAAAAGCCCGTGCTAGGAGAAGTTAAAGCAGGTTATGACTTGCTTATTGATGAAAACTTTGAAGGCTATGAACAGGTGACACAGGATGATTATTATCGTGGTGATTTCTTTTTACGTGTCGTGGGAGATTCTATGTCGGGTGCACATATTCATGATGGTGATCTTTTGTATGTCAAGAAATGTCAGGATGTACCAAGTGGAACAATTGCGGTCGTCTTAATAGGACGTAGTGAAGTGACTGTAAAAAAGGTTATAAAAAAAGAAGGGTTACTGATTTTACAGCCAGCTAACCCTTCTGTAGATGCACGTTATTATTCTAAGGAAGAAGTAGAAAGTCTTCCTGTAGAAATTATTGGAAAAGCATTATATAGTCGTTCTGATTTAGTATAAGAATTCTTCAATCATTAATGTACTCATACGCTTTTTTAAATCATCAAGTTTATCATCATCACCTAGACAAAAAGAAATGTGTTTATATTCTTCAAATAATGTCTTTCTGCAAGTGATTTCTCTTTGTCCGATTGTTGCATGATAAAGATGTTCCTGCGTAGTGATATTCATATTATGTTGTAATTCTTCTAAAGCTTCCTGACCATTTCGCTTCATCTGTTGATTCTTTTCATCCTGATCATCCGTGCTTTCAGCATCAAACATATAAGCACAAATACTATAGTTCTTATGATGGCATTCCCTAAACAAATCATGAATCATATAAGTGAAATCAACAAAGATACCTCCGCCAGTACCACCAACAATACCAGATGCGATCAATACATTAATATGATCTTCTCCAGCAATAGAGATCATCTTCTCAATAAGTGTCTTAAATTCACTTCTAATACCTTCATAAACCTTTTCATCTCTAAAGATGCTCTGTCCAAGTGTTCTGTCACAATCTGTTCCACGAGGATCTAGGATAATGATTTCATCATTTGTTATATGTGTTTTCTTAACATGAGAAGTCATATCCACAATTCTCATTTCTACTCTATTTATATCATCATAATCATTTTTTATTTTACCTTTTAAGGAATCAATGACACCGCCACCAAGTCCTCCTAATCCTGCAATAATAATAGGATCTGCGAGATTCATGTTTCTACTAGATTGTAGCCCCATAAAATTATCCTCCATTTCTTACCACAAATAATTCAACCTTCACTATTCTAACATATTTTATACACATTACAATGAAAAATAGAAGAAGCTGTAAGGCTCAATTAAGAACCTTACAGCTTCCTTTTTTGCATATAATGAGATGCCTTGACGACAAGGTAACGATCAGAATACTGATAGCCATTTCTCATCATATGTATATTGGAGAATTTCTTTTGGCATTTGAACTGATTATCTTCCCCATTATAATCAGCATTCGTCTTTTTCTCTTCTTTCATAAGATAATGCTTCCCCTCTTTCAATGCCATACTCTATTATACAGTAACAATTATATATTACAACACCCAAATATAACTATTTTTTATTTATATTCTCTTTATGTGTACAATTAGAAATATCATGCACAAATAATGACTTCCAAAAAAAAAGAATAGGCAATCGCCTATTCTTCTACAAAATTGAATTTATCTTTGTTTCTTTCTTTGAATACTTCAAAGAGAACATTAGTCAATTCCGGTGTGATACCTAATAAGCCATCTACACCCTCATCTTTAGTAGGCACTACTTCATAGATAGAGACCTGAGTTGTAGATTCATTATGTGGCATAAGGACGACATATGTACGCTCTTCATGAGTGAATTGATCAAGCATCTTGAATTCAATATCTGTACCCGATGCATCTTTTAGTGTAATAATATTTTTCATTGTATTTACCTCGCACACTCATTATGCCATAAGTGTATATCATACGACAATCTTTTTTAGCTGATCTGCCATTTTACATGGGAACCATTGTCATCTTTTGAGACAACTAATTGATCTTCTATTTCCTGTTTTAATTCTGATACGTGAGAAATAATACCAATCAGCTTAGTTCCTTCTGACATATCCATAAGTACTTTAACAGCTTCATCTCTTGAATGATCGTCGAGAGAGCCAAAACCTTCATCAATAAACATGATATCTAAATCAATACCTGCAGCACTTTCCTTGATCTCATCTGCCATACCTAAAGCTAAAGAAAGTGCAGCCATAAATGATTCTCCACCGGACAATGTATTAATTTCTCTTTCAGAATCAGTCACAAAAGAATAAACCATTAAGTCCAGCCCTTTGTTTTTACCTTCTCCCGCCTGTTCAATATTCTTTAAATGTAATTCATATTGACCAGCAGACATGTCATAGAAACGCCTGTTGGCTTCAACAAGAATACGTTCTAGATATGTTCTTTGAACGTAGGTTTCTAAATCCATTCTAGACCCCGATACATTACCTGAAAGCTGATTATATAAAGTTGTCAATTGATGATTCTTATGAATCAGCTTTTTCGCATGAGTCACTATATCATCTAAGGTATTTAATGATTCGTTGTTATTTGTATAATTATGTTCTAATACCTGTACAACACCCGCTTGATTTTTATAAGTATCCATTGCCTGATTGTATTCATTTTCTAATACAGTAAGTTCAGGACATGGCTGTCCATTAATTCCTTTTTCAATTGTTTCCTTCTTAGAAGTATATTCAGAAAACTTTCTTGTATAGCTAATATACTGTTCATTAAACTGCTGAATATCTTTTTCCTGATACTTTGAAATAATATTCTGCCAGTCATCACACTGAAGTTCTTCGACTAGATGAGAATAATGGTTATCTGCCTGTTCAACTCTTTCTTTTAATCGTGGAAGAGATTCATTATAAGTGTTAATCAATGTATGACACTTATCATAGGCTGTTTGAGAAGCACTCACTTTCTGTTTAAATAACTTATAGGCAATATCTTCTGCCTCTTGATCCTTTATAAGTTTATCTAAAGCCTTCTGTGCTTCTTCTACTGATGCATAGCTTAACTGATTCTTTAATTGCGAAATAGTTGTATCAAGAGAAGCTTTCTTGACTTCATATTGATGAATCGCCTCAGTGATTGCAGTTTCCTTCTCTTCATATTGTTTCAACTTTATATCAATACTTTCAAGAAGTGTATTTAATTCATTGAAACGTTCTTTCTTATCTCTTAAATGATCAGCCTGTTGTTGTAATATCTGTTTTTCATTCACCAATGTCTTTTCAAATAATTCTAGATCATTATCACATTCAAGTATCGCACCAAGCTTGCTTAAATCTAGATCATATTTTGTTTTCATATCATCCAATGTTGTCTTTAAAGAAGAAGCCTTAGCACTTTCTTTCTGCATTAAGATGAGCGCCTGATCTTTTGTCTCTCTTAAATCTTTTAATTCTTCTTTGGTTGGTACCTTACCTTCTTTTAAGCAGGCAGGAGATGGATGATGGATAGAACCACACACAGGACAAGGAGTCCCTTCTACAAGAGTAGAAGCCAATATACCTGCCTGTGCATCTAGGAAGATCTTATTTGCCTCTTCATATATATGATTCTTCTTTCCATAGTTTTCACTTAAACGTGCATAGTTATGCTGCGTAGTGATCAATTCTTTTTCTTTAATTTGAATATTGTTGAAATCTTTGACTAGCTGATTATAAGATTCCACCTTCAGTTTGAAATCTTTACGCTGTGACTCTAATACAACGGCTTCTGTATCAACATCTTTTAAAGTGTCTAATTCTTTTTTGCCTTCTTCCTGCTTCTTAACTAATGATTTCTTAGAATTCTTTATATGATTCAGCTGTTCAATAGAATCATCTGTATGTTTATTTATATCAGATATTTCTTTTGTTTTATCACTTAATGTTTTTCTATTATCTAAATCTTTCTTCGCTTTATCCGTTTCTTGTGTACAATATCTAACAAATTCTTCGTGTTTTATATCAGCACGATTATCCTTTTCTTTTAGTTCTTCATACTTTGAACGCAGTTCAGGCTCTCTTTTTAACTCTTCATCGAGTTTACTTTGCGTTAATTTCAATTGCTTATCAGCGTCTACATAAGCATCATATGCCTGTTTGATCTTATAAGCATGATCAATTGTTGACGCCATCTTATAGTTATTTTCAATTACTTCTTTATGAGCAACTAAAGCAGTTAACTGTTTACTGGCTTCTTCTAAATTAGAATAAGCATTAATCAGTTCTCTTCCCTTATCTAACTGAAACTTCTTCTCTTCCTTTAATTTTTCAGTTTTATTTAAAGATTGTTTCTGTTCATTCAGTTTTTCTTCCTGAATCTTACAATAAACTTCTAATTCTTGTACAAGTTCATCTAAGTAACTGATTTCTCCTCTTTTAATTGCTTCAATATAGAATACCAATTGTTCATGTTCTTCATCAACGTTTAAATGTCCTGCTTCACTCATACATTTTGTCTTGATATCACCAATACTCTTTTCAGTCTCTTTTCTACGTTGATTGAGTTCTTCTACAATATCATTATAGATTTCTGTATGGAAAAGTTTTCTAAAGATTTCCTTCTTTTCATTTGATGTCTTACGTAATACATCCATGAACTCACCCTGAGCAATCATTGCGACCTGCATGAACTGTTCCTTAGTCAAATGAACAATATCAATAATCTTCTTATTGGCTTCCTTCTGCGGATACTCAGACCCATCTGGCATCATTAATGCGATACTTCCAGATTCTGCTTTCTCTTTTCTCAAGCCCTTTTTAGCCCCTGCTTTATAATAAGTATAATGCTGAGGAATACGATGAATCGTATAAATCTTTTCATCATCACCATATCCTTGAGAGAAAGTAAGTTCTACATAGGGTTTGACGTCTAATGAGGCAAATTGGCTCTGCAAAAGAGTTCCAGTCTTTTTATTAAGAGTCGAACTGCTTTCACCATATAAAGCAAAAACGATTGCATCAAAGATTGTCGTTTTACCTGCACCAGTATCTCCAGTAATTAAGAATAAGTTCTGATTTGGTTCACTAAAGTCAATAATAGTTTTAGATGCATAGGAACCAAAAGCTTCCATTACAAGTTTAATAGGCTTCATATTATACTCCCTTCACATGGTTGATAATATCTTCTAAAAGTTCTTTTTCTTCTTCATCAACACCATTTAAGAAATCAGTACATAAAGAAAATGGATCCATCTTGACATCCTTCTTTACAACTGCCTGATAGTTATTCTTTCTTATATTTTCTCTTCTAATTTCTAATAATCGAGGAAAGGCATTCTTTAATTTCTCCTGCATTTCAAAGATATTGAGATCCTTTTTATCAGTGAGTACAACTCTCACAAAATCATCGCAAGACTGTTCTAATACATCCTTTAATTCCCCTTCAATAATTCTTAACTCATGGAGTGGCTTTAAAGGAAGAACCTGTGTTTCTACAATACCCTTCTCTTTCATTTCTATTTCAATAATACCTTTATCCTGTCCTGCCTCACTCATAGAATAAGCGAGAGGTGTCCCACAATAACGATACAAGTCACTACCTACCTTCATAGGCTTATGAATATGCCCTAATGCAGCATAATCAAAAGGAAGTAAAACTTCTCCACTCACTTCATCAATATTACCTGCAGTACGTATTTCAGAATCTGCACGTTCTATTTCTTCTGCTTTCTTATTAACAGGTAAATAGAACTGATGAGAAATCAATACATTTCTATCCTCTATATTTATTTCTTCTCTTTCTATTAATTTTTTAAGTGTTTCATTATAAGAATAATTTCTTCCATCGTTAGTGCCTATAATGTTTTTAACCATGGATGGCTTCACAAAAGGAAGAAGGTAGAAATGTACAGGTCCATAATTGTCATTTAAAGTAATTCTTTCAATATGATCTTCTTCTTTTTCAGGAGGGTTACCTACCATATAGAGGTTCTGTTTAAGTAGTACCTGTCTAAAACAATCTATTCTAGGAGCACTATCATGATTACCAGAAATCATCATAATAGTAGATTGGGGTACTGCTTCCTTTAAAGAAGTCACAAAATCATCAAATAAACTCACTGATTCAGCACTAGGAACAGCCTTATCATAAATATCTCCTGCAATCATAATCGCATCAGGTTGTCTTTCTTTTGCATAACGTACAATTTTATTAAATATGTATTGTTGATCTTCAGTTAAGTCTCTATTCATCAGCTTTAAGCCAATATGAAGATCAGATAAATGAAATAGTCTCATTATTATTCATCCTTTCTATGTATCAAAGATATGTCTATTATACACTATCTATTCAACTTATGTCTTGAATAGAGGTTTTATAATGCCTTAAAAAAGGTGTTAAAAAAATATATTTTAGAATAGATTTTGCATATGTTTAGAGTTTTCTATCCTAAAATATAAAAGGAACAGCACTATCATCATGACTGTTCCTTAAATATTCAATTATCAGTACTAATATGTGACGTAATACCTTCTACATCTTGCCCATCATAGAATATTCTGATAATTATGACTTCCATCTGACTATCATCTACTTCGTAATAGACAACATAATGATTCACCTGTGCTCTATGCATTCCATAACTCTTCCATGGTTCCCTTTCAACAATTGGGTATCTTGAAGGCATGCAGTCAAGAGAATGGATCAATTTTCTAATTCTGTTTATCTGGTCCTCGGCAGTAATAGGAACCATTAACTTAAAAGCAATATAAGCATAAATCTCTTTAATATCTTTTCGTGCTTCCTCATTATAGATTACAGAATACCTGTCATTCATATGCCAAATTCCTTAGCCAATTCTGCATCAACATGATCTGCCGTATAGGTTTTTGCCGATTTTAATGACTCAACACCTTTTCTTAACTCTGCATCAAGTTCTTCTCTACTCATACCACCAATTGCAGTTGGATTAGTAGGAGGTAAATGCAGGTCAAGCGGTAGACCTCTGGTTAATACAATCTGACTATACAGCATCTGAATTGCACTAGATGGCGTAATGCCTAATTGAGAAAGAATCTCTTCGGCATTTTCTTTTAGCCCTGTATCAATACGGGCATAAACAGCTGTTGTATTTGCCATATATATCACTCTCCTTTAACTGTATACTATCACCAATTCTAGGCATATGCAATCAATTGCAATCATATAACATTGTGCTTTCATATTTTGAAATATTTGAAAGCAATTTAAACTTTAGTTCAGTACACCCAAGTATTATATTCTAGAAATCTAAAAAAAACAGGAGAAATTCTCCTGTCAATCTATAGTAAACAACAAAACTAGAACCCCCAGAAGTACAAACAATATAGGTAGGATAATCGCAATGAATTTATTAGATGCTTTCTTATACCAATAAGGGATTAACGATAATCCAAATAGGATTATACTAGCTGCAAATAGATAATCACCTTCCATCATACCAACACAGCCAAATAAAGCTATACCTACACCAATAAGAGTACGAATAATATCAGATACAAGAAATAGAAAACCAACAGCTTTCTTCTGTATTCTTTTTTTCTTCATCTTCTTTTCGTATCTTGTATATTCGTTATCTAGAATACTTCCACATACAGGGCATTTCTTCATACCTGGTTCTACTCTACATCCACATTTAGAACAAATCATTATTTCACCTTCTCATAAGCTATTCGAGGTGTACCATCTTCTACATATATGATTCCTGTTTCTTTAAAACCATTTCTTAATATCACCTTCTGCATAATCTTATTATCTTGATGTGTATCAGCTCTTAGATGTGCACATCTTTTACTGCAGAAATCCACTGCTTTCTTAAAAACTTGATGCATAGTGCCATCACTCGCAATACGATGAATCGTACCATAAGTACTGTGATCAAGCCATGCACCTTCTATTTCCTTATATGTAGGATCTTCTCCTATAATAAAAGCAAATACACTATGGATAATAGAATCTTCTTCCATCACAAAAAGATGATGTTTATTTATATCTTCTTCTAATATATTAAGACCAGGATAACTGCTATTCCACTGATGTGGGTTACCTGTTTCTCTCATAAATGCTTTTGCAATATCATATATTTCTAATATTCTTTCTATATCTTCTGTTCTTGCTTCTCTAATAATCATGGTTCATCCTTCATTAATAAAAAAATCAATCAAAAATCCTCGTAATGTCCCTATATCGATTTACCACTCGGTAAATCTCTACATACTCTTCTCCAATTTTATAAATAATCACATAATTCTCCCAAACCGCATACTTGTAATCTGTCCGAAAACTAACTCTTTTGGAAAGATCTGCACCTATCCCCGGAAACATTTGAACATTTTCAAATTTACCATAAATTTCTTTGATCGTCTTGGCAGCATATTCTGCATTATCTTCAGCGATATAATTACGAATTTCTTTTAAGTCCTTTGCAACCAATGGGTTAATTCGTAAGTTCAGCATAGGTTACTCCCCTACAAGTGCTTTTAATTCGTCCAAACTAAGCCAGCCTTCGCCGTCTTTGACTGCTTTCTCTGCTTCTTGCAGCTTCATTAATAGCTTTTTCTCAGCACGATCACGCTCATAATCTTCTATATCAAGCACTACAAAACGCCCTCTGCCATTCTTAGTCAAAAACACCGGTTCTCCACTGTGGCATTTTTTTAAAACTTCATTATAATTTCTCAAATCAGACACTGGTAAAATATTTGCCATACAAATCGGTCTCCTTTCTTAATGAATAACCATTTTCTATAATTATTATATGCGAAGAAAGCTGTAAAATTCAACTTAAAATTTTACAGCTTTTCTTATTTTTCGGAGTGTTTACCGCAATTCATCCCCCATGTATAGAGGTGGGGGGAATTCTTGCTCACGGCATGTTAAACATCAACATAATTAAAGTATGTGCCACACGTTCTGTACTATAAGTAGGAATATTACATACTGTAATTCCTTTCTTTTGACAAGCTTCTTAGTCTTTGTTGTTGTAGCCTGTACCTGCTTCACAGATGAGTTTGACTGAATCTGGAAATTGTAGGATTGTGTCTTTTGAAACGATAATATCTGCATCTTGAATACATTATAATAATTCATCTTCAGTTGTATCATAATAGACAGTGACATCACTTGATAATACAGAAAAATCTAACTTTCCATCAAAGTTCATTTTCTTTGCGTTTAATACAATACATTTGCCTTTTATTATAATTTTCCCCCAAAACTTAATAAATTATGTTTATTCATTTTGTAATATACTAATCCTACTAAATCCGCAAGTGCCCAGCCTATTGGAACTGACCACCATATACCAATGACTCCTAGTGCTGGTATAGAAGATAAAATATAAGCTAAAGCGACTCTTGTACCAAGTGAGAATACTGTAAGGACAACACTCATGCCTGGTCTTCCTAAAGCACGATATAGACCATATAACAAGAACAAACAACCTATACCAATATAGAATGCACCTTCTATTCTTAAGTAGCGTACACCTTCTAGGATGATACTTGTTTCATTTGCATCTACAAATATCATCATTAAAGGTCTAGCAAATATATAAACTAGAATAGAAATGACTATACAGAATATTGAAGAGATACGAACAGCTTCTTTGAGTCCTTTTTGTATTCTTTCTTTTTCTTTGGCTCCATAGTTTTGAGCAATGAATGTAGAAAAGGCATTTCCAAAGTCCTGTACTGGCATATAGGCAAAGGCATCAATCTTTACTGCAGCTGCAAATGCAGCCATAACAACTGTACCAAAGCTATTAACTAACCCTTGTACCATCAATATTCCTAGATTCATAACTGATTGCTGGATACAGGTAAGAAGTGAGAAAGAGATGATCTGTTTAATTCTTTCTCTTTTTAAGTAACTAATCTTAAATATAACAAGTACTTCTTTATATCTAAGTAGTGTATAAAGCACGATGCCTATACCTGATACATATTGAGAAAGTACTGTGGCAAGGGCTGCACCCTCGACTCCCATCTTTAATACAAGTACAAAATAAAGATCTAGAATAATATTCAAGATAGAAGAGATGGCAAGAAAGATAAGTGGAATGACTGAATTACCTATAGATCTTAAATAAGCCGAAAAGAAGTTATATAAGAATATCGCAATGATTCCCATAAAAATATATAGGAGATAACATCTCATATCACCCCATACCTCATGAGGCACTCTTAAAAAGAGTTTAAGTGCATCTAGACATATATAAGCAATGATATTAAGTAATATGGATATGAAGGCGATAAAGAAGAAGGATGCACATAGATCCTGTTTTAATCCTTTTTTATCTCTTTGTCCAAATCTAATAGAAAAGAGTGCGCCACTACCCATACATAAGCCTAATATAATAGATGTAATAAAGGTCATTAGAGTAAAAGAAGAACCAACTGCAGCTAAAGCTGTTTTTCCTAAGAATTGCCCTACTATTAAAGTATCCGCAATGTTGTAACATTGTTGTAAAAGATCTCCTAGTATCATAGGTATCGCAAATAACAGCATTGATTTCACAACAGGTCCTTTTGTAAGATCTTTATTCATTATATGCCTCCTTTTCGTAACTTCATACTTACGTTATGCAACTATTATAGTATAATAGTTTGCTTATATCAACTTGTGATTTATTTTACGCAATGATAAGATAAATAAGACAGGAGTGATATTTATGTATTTAAATGGATTGGATGAGTTAGATCAGAAGATTATACAATTATTAGTAAAGAATGCCCGTATGTCTTATTCTGATATAGGAGAAAAGATTGGAATTTCTAGAGTAGCTGTTAAAGCACGTATTCAGGCTTTAGAGAATAAAGGAATTATTGAAGAATATACTACGATTATTAATCCTCAGAAGATCAGTGGTGCTGTATCCTGTTATTTTGAGGTAGAAACAAAGCCAGATTCTTTTAAAGAAGTAACTGATATATTAAATAAGAATGGTATAGTGACTCAGATCTATAGAGTAACGGGTAGAAATAAACTACATGTACATGCAGTGGCATCTTCTAATGAAGAGATGGAACATTTTCTTCATAATGTGATAGATACACTTCCTGGTGTTACAAGCTGTAGCTGTAATACGATATTATCACGTGTAAAGGACATAAAAGGATTAAGACTATAATAGGTTTGTAATAATGCCAGGGGTTTTAGTGAACTCCTGGCATTTTTGGCCATTAAAATACAGACTAGTTGTCTATCATTACACAATTAAAACAACTGCATATACACTTACACATATATTTTTTCTTATTTTGCATAAATATTGCAAAATCATTCCATTATTTAATAAAAATGATATAATATGATTGTATATTAATTTAATTTTGAATAAATATTGCAAAATAGAGGTGAGCAAATATGCTGTTAGAATTTAAGACAAAGAATTTCAAATCATTTTTAGAAGAAATGGATTTTGTGATGACGCCTGCTCCAAAACAAAAAGGTTTAGAGTATAGCATTCTAAAACACAAGATTGGTAAAAAAACATATAAAGGATTATGTTCAGCTATTATATATGGTCCTAATGCTTCTGGAAAAACAAACATAATCTCTGCTATGGATGTTTTCAAAGAAATCATTTTAAAGGGACATATCAATAATACCGATGAGTTAAGATTGCCAGATGTTTCTGAAGGAAAATTAGAACTGATTCCAAATAACTTAAACAAATCTCCTCTACCAACTAGTTTCTATATTCGTTTTGTTGAGGATGATTTATTAGTTGAATATGAATTAGAAATTGATTTAGGGTTATTTTTAGATAAAGACTATTCAAGAAAAATAGTTTTTGAATGTCTGCGAATTAATGATAAAACTATATTTGAAAGAAGTGATAAACTTGAATTCTTTAATCTAAATAGTATCGAACAATATTTAATTAATAATTTCAGTGAAAATGAGGATAGTGCAAAAGCAATAGCAAGAAACAATTTAAATAAAACTGAACTATTTCTAACAAATGGATTCAAATTAATGTTCAGTTCCAAATTAGTATCTTTCATTTCAAAATGGTTAATAGAAAAGTTCATTGTCATATATAGAGCAGATATTACAGAACTAAGAAGAAAATTAGATAGCACAGAAAGTGGTAAAATTTATATTAGTGAAACTACAAATGAAGCCGCTAAATTATTTGGTATTAATTCAAATGCATTAGGTTACGTTATTCCTGAAGATGGCGCAGAATCTCAACTATGCTCAATCTTTAAAGATAAAAATATCGCAATCCCAGCAGAAATCTTTGAATCCTATGGAACAATTAGATTTATTAAGATGTTCCCATTGATTTTAAAAGCTTTGACAGAAGGTGCAGTATTAGTGTTAGATGAATTTGATGCCAATATACATCCAATGGCTGTCATGAATATTATTAATATTTTCCATAATGATGATATCAACAAAAAGAATGCACAATTAATTTTTAATACACATAATCCTATTTTCTTGAATTCAAATATAGTAAGAAGAGATGAAATCAAGTTTGTGGAAAGAGATGAAAAAACACATCTAAGTACTCATTATTCTTTATCAGACTTTAAAACATCAGGAACTACAGGAGTTAGATTAAGTGATGATTATTTGAAGCACTACTTCTTAGGAAGATATGGTGCTGTTAAAGACATTGATTTCTATGATTTGTTTGAAAATCTAATGAGTGATAACTCAAGTGAGGATGAGTCACATGAATAGAAAATTACGTAAAAATTATTATTTTTCTGTAGAAGGAGAAACAGAAAAATGGTATCTCAAATGGCTTGAAAACCAAATTAATAATAACGAGAATTCATTGTTTAAGGTGAATTTTACTGTATATGTTCAAAAAAATCCTATTACAGCAATTAAAAGGATAACATCTGTAGATAATATAGAAATTGTTCATGTTTTTGATTTTGAAGAACCACAAAATGAAGAAAGCATTTAAAAATACTTTAAGTTCTATGAAAAAAGCAACCAAAATGAAAAAAGTTAGAAAGTATAGCTTAGGATATAGTAACTATTCATTTGACTTATGGATAATCTTACATAAATCAAATATGAGAATAAAAAGAACTCATAGATCAGATTACTTATCAGACATTAACCGAAATTTTAATACTCACTTTGAATCTATGGCAAGATACAAAGAAGAAACAAACTTTAAAAGATTATTAAATTCATTAACTTTGAATGATGTAATATTCGCAATATCAAATGCCGAAAAAATAGAGCACCAAAATATGAGAGATTACAACAAAATAAATCATTGCGGTTATGAGTATTACAGAGAGAATCCATCATTGAGTATCCACAAATGTGTAAAAGATATTTTAAAAGCTGTTGGATTGTTATAATGTCAAATGTTAATTGTTCAAAATATATTGGAGGTCTTATTATTGAAATCGATTTTAAATATATTACTAACATCTTGTGTTCCAGCTGTGATTAGTGGTTTCATTACTTATCTGGTAGCAACTAAGAAAGCCAAATCAGAAATAGAAGCTTTAAAAGAGAGTAACAGACATGAAATTTCTAAACTGATGAAACAACATGAAATTGATATAGAATCATTGAATGAAAAACATAAATTGGAACTAGAAAAAAGCGAGTTAGAACAAAGACATAAGATAGAAATAATGGAATTAGAACATAAGAATGCATTAGAAAGTAAAGAAAAAGAGCAAAGTAACCATATTGTATTTGGTGTTTTAGGTGACATGTTAAAAGATCCTAATAAACTTAAAAGTTTAATGAATCTTGCTAATGATCCATTTTTTTCTAAGAATAAATGTGAAAAATAGTAGCATCATTTGCAAAATAACTAACCATATCATAAACTGCACCACCCATAAGGGTGGTGCATAATTTTTCTGCTACCTATGCAATTATATGCGAATAATCAACGAACTAAAAGATACATTCTATCTTAGGCATATTGTGATTGTATCCTTTATACATCAACCAGGAATACAACATTCTTTTACGCAAGTATCCGAAAGGATAGCAAATAAATAAGAACAAGGTATTTACACCGATTGCTTATAGATATTTCTAAAATAAGCATTCAGAGTATTAAAAATCACGAGGTAGAATTATACCCCCGTAATTTTTAATACTTAAGACATAGGATATCTCTAGTTATTTTAAATTGCCGTCGTTAAATAGAGTTGCCCATTTCATAGGCTTTTTTATATATATCCTGCTCCTTTACTAGACCTGCATCCATGACATTTGTGGCATAGAGCTTACCCTTTATTTCATATTCTTCTAGATGTTCTACAAAACCATCAAGATCACCTAGTGATCTTTCTACGATATCTTCTCCTAGTCCCGCAGATATAATATGATAGACAACTTTTTGACTTAAATGCTGCCAGATAGGATAAGTACGATTTATGAATGTTTTCATTTGTGCACTGATTACATAAAAGTAGACTGGTGTAGCAAGAACTAACACAACTACTTTTTGATAGAAATCAAGTATACCTGCCATATCATCTTTAAGTATACATGTTCCACCATTTCTCACATATCCATCACATGCTCTACAAAATCCTATATTTTGATTCATGATGCGAATCATGTCTACATGATGGCCTTTGTCTAGTGCCCTCCCTGCATGAACTGATTACATAGTAATTGTGAGTTTCCATTTCTTCTAGGTGAACTAGATATAATTATTATGTTTTTTTCATTAGTTATCATTCCTTTCGCTTTTACTATATTATAGATATTTTTTAATCTATATTCATATTGTGAAATTATACAAACAAACATATACTATAATTAACAAAAGAAAGGAGTGAATCCTATGGATACAGACATTACTATTTGTATGGACAATAACGTAAAAGAAAAAGCAGATGCATTATTTAGTGAACTTGGTATGGACCTTAATACAGCATTTAATCTATTTGTGAGAGAATCATTACGTGCGGGTGGTTTCCCTTTTGAATTAAGACCAAACAAAAAAGTTATAGAGGCAATGAAAGAGGCAAAAAGAATAACTCATGATTCCTCTATCGAGGGATATAACAATCTAGATGAGTTATTTGATGAACTCAAAGGATAAGCACTGTACAATTTGTACAGTGTTTTTGTATAGGAAACACCCTTAGCGAGAGCCCTAACAACTTTATCATTCACACTTTTTTACACATTGTTTATTATTTTTGTGAACCACTCACCTACTTTCGCTTCGCAGGGAGGTAGAGAAATTCTTGCTCACGGCAAGTTAAAATATATATCAAAAAAAACGTCTCAATGAAGAGACGTTCTAGTTGTTAAGCTTTTTTCTTCTTTAAAAAGATGAATGCAACACAAGCAAGACCCATTAATGCAGCAAATGGTAAAATATTTGTCATATCTCCAGTTTTTACATTATCTTTCTTTGTTTCGTCTTTCTTTGTTTCATCTTTCTTTGTTTCATCTTTCTTTGTTTCGTCTTTCTTTGTTTCGTCCTTCTTAGTGTCATCTTTCTTAGGTTCTTCTGGTTTTGTTTCAGCAGGTTTTTCTACTAAAGCATCCATAGCAGCCTGTAATGAAGCAATCGCTTCATCAATCTTCTTCTGAGAAACGCCATTTGTATTAGCTACTTCTTTTGCCCCAGCCAAAGCAGGTGTGAACTTATTCCAAGATTCTTCAGTATATTTCTTAGAATCTAAAGCATCAGCCTTAGCAATTAAATCATTTAAAGTATCCTTATTTAATAAAGACTTATAAGAGATACCATAACCACGTTTATACTTGATTGTATCAGTGTAAAGCTTAGCAGTCTTATCATATACAGGAATATTAACTGGAAGTGTTCCCTGAGCACCAAATGTACCTAAAGCAACTTCAATACCTGCAATAATGTTAGGTCCATAAGCAGCTTTAGAAGATGTAACTCCACCAACAATTGCTTCAGTCACATCTACTGAAGAACCTTTACATCCATATACAGCTAAAATAGCATCTGCATTTGCATACATCTGTACATCATATGGTTTATCTACTGACATCACGATAGACTTTTTGCCCTTTTCATGAGTATAGTCTACGATACCTTCTACATATGAATATAGCCAATGATTCGATGAGAAACGACTTGCAGTACTAATTTCTGAATTAACGAATACTGTATCAGCCCAATCAATGTTTTCTTTTACAGCATCCATATTTGAACCGTTATATCTTACTACTTTAACTTCTGCAGAGTCTGGGATAAGTCCTGCTTCTTTAGCACGGTTATAAGCCATGATCATCTGTGCTCTTTCATTGTCATATGGACAAAGCATTAAGATCTTCTGGTTTTCTTTTACTACTACTGGTAAAGTATTGTTTTCATTCTTTACAACAGTAACAGCTGCTGCTGCGATTTCTCTTTCAGTTGCTCTGTTAGTGGCACTACCTACTGTTGATAAAGCTTTGTTTAGAGAGAAATCAGATTCTTTCCAATCTAAGATACCTCTATTTTCTTTTACTGTAAGGATTCTTCTGCATCCATCATCTAATCTAGATTCAGAGATTTCACCCTTCTTAACAGCATCTTCTACATAATCAATAATTGTGTCTAGCTTCTTAACATCTTCCTGGTTGTAAAGAACTGTAGGCATACAGATTAAATCAGCCCCTGCTTCAATCGCAAGCTTAACTGCTTGTGATTCACCAAATGTATCAGCAATAGCCTTCATGTTCATCGCATCGGTAGTGACGACACCATTGAATCCCATTTCTCCCTTTAGAAGATCAGTGATAATTGCTTTTGACATAGTCGCAGGTTTCTTTTCTTCATTACCTGTTTTTTCTGAAACAACAGTTGTGTTATCTAATTGTGGATATAAGATATGTGCAGTCATGATCATTTCAATACCCTGATTGATTGCAATCTTATATGGTTTTAATTCATTATTTAATAATTCTGCTTTTGATTTGTTTACGATTGGTAAACCATAATGTGAGTCAGTGGCTGTATCACCATGACCTGGGAAGTGCTTCGCACATCCAATAACGTTATAGTCTTTCAAACCAGCAATAGTTGCAGAAGCCATGTTACCAACAACATCCGCATTATCACTATAACTTCTTAGACCAATAACTGGGTTGTTGGCATTATTATTGACGTCAACAACAGGCGCTAAGTTAGTATTAATACCAATACTACTTAATTCACTACCAATAATCTGACCTGCTTTTTTCGCATACTCTGTATTATGAGTTGCTCCTAAAGCCATATTACCAGGTAAAGCTGTACCTGAATCTAAACGGTATACATTACCACCTTCCTGGTCAGCACTAATTAATAGTGGAATACCACCATCTTTTGTAGCTGCTTTCTGCATAGCCATACTTAAGTTATAAGATTGTTCTGTTTCCTGGATGTTCTGAGCAAAATAAATAAGTGCTCCAAAATCATAGTCTTCTACAATCTTTCTGACTTGGTCATTCATCTTAGTAAATTCATGACCTGTAGTCTGTAAACCATCACTTAAGTCTTCATCCCAGTAACGGAAGTCTACCATAAGCATCTGTGTGATCTTTTGTCTTGTACTCATATTAGAGAATAATTGATCCACTCTGCTTGTGGCATTGACTTTAGATGGCAAAGCCATTGAGAGTGCCATAGCTGTACTTAGAGCTATAGCGGATACTTTCTTCATATTATTTTCTCCTTTCGAATGTATCTAACATAGATATTGTAGCGCTTACATATTACTTATGCAACATAATTCCGTTTTTTATTTTATTTAAATGAAATTTTATTTTATTATAATATTTCATTCAATACATAAGAAAAAATGCGATATACAGAAGATAATATTTAATATGAAATCAGAATAATTTCTATATTGGAAAAAACAGAACATTTGAGTAAGATATATGAGAAAGTAAAGAAAGTGTTAAGGGAGATGGTTATATGGAAGAAAGGAATAATTTTGCGAAGGGAAAGGTTTCTACACATATTTTATCTATTGCTGGACCAATGATCGTAGCACAGTTGATTAATGTACTCTATAACGTGATAGATAGAATATATATAGGACGTATTCCTCATACTGCAACACTGGCTATGGGAGGACTGGGAATATGTCTTCCTATTATTTCTATAGTGATTGCGTTTGCGAACTTGTTTGGTATGGGTGGTGCCCCACTTTGTTCTATTGCAAGAGGAAGAGGAAGAAATGATGAGGCAGAAGTGATTATGGGGAATGCCTTCTTCTTATTGGTTCTATTTGGAATAGGTTTGATGGTGATTGGGTTTATCTTTAAAGAGAAGATCTTATGGATGTTTGGAGCAAGTGCACATACATTCAAGTATGCGAATGATTATTTGACTATTTATTTGTTTGGTACTGTGTTTGTGTTAATAGGACTGGGCATGAATAGTTTTATTAATAGTCAAGGGTTTGCGAAGATAGGAATGATGACAGTACTGATTGGGGCAGTGCTGAATATAATATTGGACCCTGTATTTATATTTGTATTGGATATGAATGTAAAGGGAGCAGCACTCGCAACAGTACTGTCACAATTTGTATCTGCTTTATGGACAATACGCTTTCTAACAAGTGATAAAACAATCCTTAAGTTAAAGAAAGAATGTATGCATTTAAATCCTTATTATGTAAAGAGAATCTTTTCTTTAGGAACTGCTGGATTCATGATGGGGATCACTAATTCTATTGTATCTATCGTATGTAATTCTACCTTACAGATTTATGGTGGAGATCTCTATATTGCGATTATGACGATTATTAATTCTATTAGAGAGGTTGTACAGTTACCTGCTCAGGGGTTTGGGAATGCCTCTCAGCCGGTACTAGGCTATAACTATGGTGCGAAGGAATATAAGCGTGTATTGTCTTCTATCTACTTTGTAACATTCTTATGTTTTGGGACAATGTTTATTATCTGGGTATTAATTACTGCTTTCCCACAATACTTTATTAATATCTTTACTCATGATCCTCATATTACTAAACATGCAATTATTTATATTAGATTATATTTTGCGGGATTCTTTATGCAGTCATTACAGATCTGTGGTCAATCTGTAGCGGTAGGATTAGGCAAATCAAAACAGGCTATCTTCTTTTCTATCTTTAGAAAAGTGATTATAGTAGCCCCTCTGACTATTATTCTTCCCCGCTTTATTGGTATTGAAGGTGTGTTCATATCAGAAGCAATCAGTAATTTTATAGGCGGTGGTGCTTGTTATATGACAATGTGGATGACAATTGGAAAGAACTTAAAAAGAGAGATTTCACAATAGTGAATTCTCTCTTTTTGTATTAAGCAGATAACTTGTTCAATAATTTTCCAAATAGTGTTTCAATCCATAATGCCAGCTTTTCTAATCTTAGTACCTTGAATATTCCTCTTCTGATTAAATCGATGATTAATGCAACGACATAAAGAGATAATGCAATCATGATGACCATAAGAGCAAGTAAGTAGAAAGGCATACCTGCTAGTGTTGTAAACTGGTTTAATAGGACATAGCCTAAGAATAAAGAATGGCTGGCAAGAAGATATGTACAAAGAGTTGATTCATCAATAAATTGTACAATCTTTTCCTGTTTACTCTTCATATTTGCGAAAACATAAAGTAGGCAGATAGAAGTTACAAGTAATAATGGTGATAAGGCTGATAAGAAGTAATCATCAAATGTATTACCAATAAACTTGTCCAAGCTTAACATTAAGAAACCATTTAAGACAAATGAACATAAACCGATCAATGCGGTTTTTGATACATTGACTTTATAAAGTTCATGTTTTCTTACAGTTGCGCCAATGAAATAAAGACATGTGAACCAGATGATTCCTCGACCACTTTTAAATAAAAGTGGATCCTTTAGTTCTCCTGCACTAAATAAGCCATAGAAGCCAAGTAATCCAATGATCCATACCGCTTTAATCGCTGTTTCTCTAGAAATATGTTCTACCATATAGTCTACAATAGGACTTAGTAAGAACATGCCTGTAAAGGCTGTAAATAACCAATAAGCGTTATTCGATAATAAGAAGAATGCATGCGTTACAGAATGCATTGTAACATTTTCTGGCTTATAGAGATGGAATGCATAAGTTAAAGCCACGTTATAGATAAGTGCAGTTAAGAGCAGTAATAAATAACGTGATAACTTATGTTTCTTACCGTATTCCTTAAAACCATAAGATAATGCAAAACAGTTGATTGCAATGTAAGCAAGATAAAACATAGCCCATAAAGTAATCACTGCAAGTGTTGATGATGATTGAAACATCCCGCCGTAAGAAACAATATTACCAGCAAAGATAAACATCATCGATAACATCGATAAAATATAAATTCCAAACATTTAAAATTCCCCCTTGCGATGAGTATATATTACAATAATGGGATAATTATGTGAAGTTAAAAGTCTCTTGTTTAATTAATATATCACAAATCGTTTTTCTTTCTATCCTATATAATAATATTTATTTTATAGGCATTTTTATCAATACTATTTGCATTAAGAGTTATTTAGTGTATAATAATGGCAATTTTGGGATTAATTTCAGGAGGGTAAAAATGAAAACTAGTAATGGTAAGCAGTTAGCTAAGAAAATGCTGATTGCAATGATCTGTGGTCTTGCTTGTGGTTTTGGATGCATTATGCTAAGAGAACACTTAGTAAGTGGTGGACAGACTGATCTTTGGACAAAGATCAATAACTTATTCTTTCAGGATATTACACAGCCAAATGCAACAAAGGCTGTTGGTATCTTCTATATTGTAGGACAGTTATTCGTTAACTCACTACAGCTTATTATTGTACCTATGGTATTTGTATCAATTACACTTGCGATTTCAACTATCACAGATACAAAGAAATTAGGTAGAATTTCTACTAAAACTATTTTAACTTTCTTTATCACAACTGTATGCGCTTTATGTTTTGCAGGTGTGATTGCTTCTGTTGTATATCGTTTAGGTTTCTTTAATGCAGTTGGTAAAGCAGCAGTGACTATCCAGAAGGGTTCTACTGGTGCTAACCCATTGAATATTATCTTAAATATTATTCCTAACAATCTTATCTCAGCATTCTCTACAAATGGTAATGTTCTTGCAATTGTATTTATAGCTGTTGCTATTGGTCTCGCAATGAATACTTTAGAAGATGAAACAAAAACTTTAAAGAAGTTATTCGAAGAAGTATCTAAGATTATTACTTTATTCTTATCATTTGTAGTTAATAAGTTCGCACCTATCGGTATTTTCTGCTTATTAACTAGAACATTCGCAATTTATGGTATTGATTCATTAAGACCTGCACTTGCTTATGTTGTAACTGTAGTCATTGCATTATTTATATATTTATTCTTAGCTTATCCAATCTACTTAATGACTATGGCTAGAGTTAATCCAAAGCCATTCATGAAGAAGATGGTGAAGGTTGCTTTATTTGGTTTCTCTACTTCTTCAAGTGCTGCTACTCTTCCAATCAACAAGAGAACAGTAACTGAAGAATTAGGTGTAGATGATCAGATTGCTTCATTCGTATTACCTTTAGGTATGACAATCAACATGGATGGTACAGCTATCATGCAGGTTATTGCTGCTATGTTTATTGCGGCAAGTTCTGGATATAAGATTACATTCATGTCTATGGCTGTTATTGCAGTATTAGCACTTATTGCTTCAGTTGGTACTCCAGCTGCTCCAGGTGCAGGTGCTGTTATCCTATTTACTATTTTAACTGGTATGGGTTATACAAATGATGCTGCATTACTTGCATATTCATTAATCTTATCAATTAATAGACCTATTGAAATGTTAGTTACTTCACTTAATGTAGTTGGTGATGCTTCTACTTCAGTTATTGTAGCTAAGAAGGAAAATATGGTTGATCAGGAAGTATATAAAGGGTAAGAAGTTCTTAAAGGAGTCAGAAGAATCTGACTCCTTTTATAATACCTTAAACAGGCTCCTTACCTCTATATATGCAGTAATAGATTTCAATAAACATCCTGAATTGCAAGCAGAAACTGGAAATAAGAAGATAAGT
>ULWW01070407.1_pt1 | contig 34102 bp, 36 predicted proteins | sample 1960741 | NCBI WGS metagenome assembly ULWW01 (sample SAMEA4835823, study PRJEB28245) | human gut metagenome | biome: gut microbiome; material: fecal sample | place: Denmark | collected 2008
AGCAGCCCTTTCTGTTTCTAGTTTATTCTCAACTAAGATACTCTAAAATGACCGGATTTTCAATATGATGGAAAAGATTTAATATTTGTGTATATGGGCAATATACGAAGAAAGATGGAACGACAGGTGACATAATACAGCAATTTATATAGAAAAAACCAAAAGAAACCGATAAATTTCTAAAGATTTCAATATTGTCAAATGAAAATATGAGTGTTACCCTAATATAGGGTGGCAGGGAGAAGATAAGAAAAGGAATAAAAGATGATCGTAGATTTTCATACTCACACATATCCGGATAAAATAGCTTCAAAGACACTTGAATTGTTAGTAAGTAGATCAAAGACAAAGCCGGCATCGGATGGTACACTTGCAGGCTTGCAGCATTCAATGGCGCAAAGCGGCGTTGATATCTCTGTTGTCCTTCCTGTTGTAACCGCACCTCATCAGGTGGAGCGGATCAATACCGTTGCAAAGACAGTAACAGCCCAGTTTACGGGAAGTGGCGTCTGGTCATTTGGCGGAATCCATCCCGGAAATGATAACTATAAAGAGATTTTAAATGGCGTCAAGTCTGCCGGATTAAAGGGAATTAAGCTGCATCCGGATTATCAGGATGCCATGTTCAATGATATCCGTTATAAACGGATTATCGGTTATGCAACAGAACTGGGTCTGGTCGTTGTGGTTCATGCCGGAGTAGATATCGGACTTCCATCTGTAACACATTGTACACCGGACATGGTGTGTGAAGTATTAGATGAGGTTCAGCCGGAGCGGCTCGTTCTTGCACACATGGGTGGCTGGAATCTCTGGGACGAGGTACTTGCGAAGCTGTGCGGAAGAAATGTATATATGGATACAGCATTTTCCTATGGAGAGATTGCATGGCTTTCGGGTGCTGAACATCGTTGGAAGCTGGCATCGGAGGAGATGTTCCTGAAACTGATCAGAGCACATGGAGCAGACCGGATCGTATTTGGAACAGACAGTCCGTGGACAGATCAGAAGCGGGCCATAAAGGACATACAGGCACTTTCGTTATCAGATGAAGACAAGAAAAAGATCCTTGGAGAAAACGCATTGCAGCTTTTGGGACTGCCGGATGCAGAATAGAAAATATAAAGTGAACTATACAATATATTTGAAAGCATTAGAGGATTCATACATAAAAGTAAAATAAATTTCCGATAAATTAGTAAAAATAGACATTGCACAAAAATTAAAAATGTGTTACAATTTTGTTACAATAAGAAAGGGAGAGAAGATAGCTCCTAAGACATCCGAAATTTAAGTTGTTGTTTTTTTCACAAAAAAATATTCATAAATACAAGGGACTGCCTGTAAGATGGCGGTCCCTTTCCCTTTAATTGCAATCAGGTTCCTCTCGTCTGACGACTCGATGATTAGCGGTCGTCAAATTGAAAACAATTTTGTGCAATCAGGTTCCTCTCGTCTAACGACTCGATGAACATTGACCATCATATAGAAATTTGTGCTCTTGCGTTGCAAGCACAATTTCTGCATGATGGTTGATTGCACAAAAAAAGAACCAGATCACATCTGGTTCTTAAGAGCTGGGCTACAAGGATTCGAACCTTGAAAATGCTGGAGTCAGAGTCCAGTGCCTTACCATTTGGCGATAGCCCATTGCTGTCAACAGATGATATTATATTACAACAGTTTGAAAAAAGCAAGCACTTTTTTAAAAAAATTACAAAAAGTTATTTGTACGCAATGAACACGAAAAATTTGAGAATAAAAATCAATGGAAATAGAAAATCCAGGTAGAAATAATAGTCTGGCTGTTGTATAATGGGAGCACTTGTGGAGATGACATTATAATAGGAAATGGAGAATACATATGTACAGTTTTGATGCGATCGTAAGATACAGCGAAACGCATGGAAGGCCGGAAGCAAATGCGGCAACGATAGCAAATTACTTTCAGGATTGTGCGATCTTCGATTCAGAACAGGCAGGAATTGGAATTGAATATCTGAAGAACCATAACCGGGCATGGTTTCTGATCTCATGGCAGATCGATGTGGAGCGGTATCCGGTATTACAGGAGAAGATCAGGGTTGGAACCTGGGCATATGATTTTAAAGGTTCCATGGGATATCGTAATATAGTTATTCGGGATGAGAATGGAGCGAATATTGTACAGGCAGCTTCCCAGTGGAGTTATATTGATACTGATACGCTTCGTCCTGTAAGAATTGAGCCTGAAGTAGGAGCAGCATATCCTCTTGCAGAAAAGCTTCCGATGGAATATGCTCCGAGAAAGATCCGGCTGATCGAAGGCATGGAAGAGACAGACAGAAGGGTTGTTCTGCCTTATCAGATTGATTCGAATAACCACATGAATAATGAAGCATATATTGCGCTGGCGTTGGAATATATCGATTCGGATGACATGATCTGTCAGATCAGAAGCGAGTATAAGCGACAGTTTGTAAAAGATGAATGTATCGTAATAAAGAAAGCAGAAAGAGATGATCTGATACAGTTTGTATTTGCAGATGAAGAAGATCAGACCAGATGTATAGTAGAATTTAAAACAAAGAGAACGGGGAGACAGACAGCATGATCAAGATTGGCGAATGGAACCATTTAGAGGTTGTAAAAGAGAAAGATTTCGGCATTTACCTTGCCGAGAAAAAATACGACGACGAGGAAGTTCTGCTTCCGAAGAAACAGGTACCTGCGGGAACAAGAATGGGAGATCAGTTAGATGTATTTATCTATCGTGATTCCGCAGATCGCCTGATCGCAACAACAAATCATCCGATCATAACGATGGGAGAACTTGCAGTATTAAAATGTGTCAATGTGACAGGCATCGGTGCATTTATGGACTGGGGACTGGAAAAAGATATCCTGCTTCCTTTTAAAGAGCAGACAAGCAAGGTAAGGGAAGGTCAGTCGTATCTGGTCCGGATGTATGAGGATCGTTCCAAGCGTTTGTGCGTCAGCATGAAGGTATATGCCTATCTGGAGACACAGTCCCCATATAAGGCAGGGGATTCCGTAAGTGGAACGGTATTTGAATTTAATCAGAATCTGGGAGCATTTGTTGCGGTTGATAATCGTTATTCAGCCCTGATCCCGATGAAGGAGATCCATTCCCGGATCAATGTGGGTGAGACGGTAGAAGCCCGTGTGGCAAATGTCAGAGAAGACGGCAAACTCAATCTGAGTTTACAGAAGCCAATCCGTGAACAGATCAACAATGACAGCGAGATGGTATACAATATCATTGAAAGCTATGGAGGAACCTTACCATTTAATGACAAGGCAGATAAAGAAGTGATCGAGAAAGAGTTCGGACTCAGCAAGAATGCATTTAAGCGTGCGGTTGGACATCTGTTAAAAGAGGGTAAGATCCGGATCACAGAAAAAAACATTATCATCAAATAATGTATTCGTAAATGAGCAGGAATGTTCAGGAGAAACAAAAAGACAGCTATGCGTGTTATATGGCTGAAAAGTACCAGGAAATGAAAGGATGAAGATGAGTAATTTCAAGGTTGAATTAAAAAAAGTAGTAGACGACAGCTATGAGATCGAGATTGGATATGAGCTGGAACAGAAGCTGATCGATGATCTGAAAGCCGGTCTGGTTGGAAAAATATCCAAATTTGTAGTAGTTACAGACAGCAATGTAAAAGAGCTGTATGCGGACAAGATTTATAAGATGCTTGAAGAAGCAGGATACAAGACAGATCTTATAAGTTTTCCGGCAGGAGAACTGAGCAAGACCAGAGCGACAAAGGAGTATGTAGAAGATACCATGCTTGCAAAGGGATATCGGAGAGATTGCTGCATTATCGCCGTTGGCGGTGGCGTGGTGACAGACCTTGCAGGATTTGTAGCCGGAACCTACGGCAGAGGAATTCCATTTATCAATTATGCAACGACATTACTTGCGGCAGCGGATGCATCTGTGGGAGGAAAGACAGCGGTCGATACACCGCTTGCAACCAATCTGATCGGACTGTTTAATCAGCCGCAGAAGGTATATCTGGATATCGCAACATGGAAGACACTTCCACAGCGACAGTTATCTTCAGGCCTTGCAGAGACGATCAAGCATGCTTGCCTTGCAGACAGGGAATTCTTCGATTATCTGTCAGAGCATATCAAAGATGTGCTTGCAGTAAAGAACGAGGTATGCAGACATATCGCGGAGAAGAACTGCGAGATCAAATATCAGGTCGTTATGAAGGACGAGCGGGAAAGCGGTTTGCGTGAGGTTTTGAACCTTGGACATACGGTTGGAAGAGCCATCGAGACAGTCAGTGATTATAAGCTGTTGCATGGAGAGGCCGTTGCGATCGGTCTGGTTGCAGAGGTGAAGATGGCAGAACATTTTGGCTACTGTACAGCAGAGGATGAAGCAGCTATGGTTGCCATGTTGAAGCAGGCAGACCTTCCAACGGAGATTCCGGATTATATTGACCGTGACGCTCTGGTTAAGAAGCTGTATACCGATAAGAAGGTCAGAGACGGACATTTGCGTTTCGTTTTACAGCATGGAATCGGCGCAATCGAGGTATTTGATGGTGACCAGTATGCAAAAGCCATACCGGAGAGTCTGGCAAGAGAGATCATTATGGAGATGTAGGCATTAAATTTCAGGAGGATATAAAAATGGATAAGAAGATAATCAGCACAGAGAAAGCACCACAGGCAATCGGACCATATTCACAGGCAATCGTTGCTAACGGATTTTTATTTACGTCAGGAATGGTTCCGATCGATCCTGCAACGAATCAGTTAGTAGAAGGAGATATCACAGTTCAGGCAAAACAGGCAATCTCAAATCTGAAGAATCTGATCGAGGCATCCGGTTCATCCTGTGACAAGGTTGTAAAGACTACAGTATTTATTAAGGATATGAACCAGTTCTCAATTATCAACGATATTTACAAAGAATATTTCAACAAAGATTTCCCTGCACGTTCTTGTGTAGAAGTTGCAAGACTTCCAAAAGACGTACTGATTGAGATCGAAGCAGTAGCAGTTGTATAAATAAAGATTTTAAAATGATGGTGTGGCAGATGTATGAATGATATCTGCCACATTATTATAAGAGGGTATATGGAGACAAGAAAGAAAATTTTTGGAGCTGAATGTTTGTTTACAGCATTGATCGCAGTTTACGAGGTCGTAACGGTGCTGGCGTTATTTACAGATCTGTTTTCCGGCATCACGATAAAACAAAACATATTATTCAGTCAGAGTCTGATATTTGTACCAACAGTGTTATATCTGTTCATCATGAGAAAGCATGTAAAGGATATCATCTGGTTTCGGAGTTTTCATCCGTTGACACTCTTGCTGATTCCACCGCTGGTTCTGTTTATGGAGCCACTTATTACATTGTTAAATGCAATCTCGATGTTATTTGTGCGAAATGAGATCAGCGATGCGGCATCTGCACTGGTTGATCATAATACACTTGGAACTTCACTCTTTTTCATGGCATTTTTGCCGTGTGTGATAGAAGAACTGGCGTATCGTGGTGTCATGTTCGGAAGCTTTCATGAAGCCGGCAGATTAAAGGCCATATTAATGTCAGGCATTCTATTTGGACTGATGCATATGAATTTTAATCAGATGGCATATGCGGTTGTAATCGGTCTGATCTTTGGATTTGTTGTAGAAGCAACCGGAAGCATTATTCCAACAATGATCATGCATTTTCTGATCAATGGTTTTTCTGTTGTTATAAAGCATATTGCAAATATCATTCCGGCGTTAAAAGATCAGGCAGAAAATACAGAAGTAACACAGACGATGCTGCTCAGCACCATCCGGGCATATATACCTATGGCACTGGTTGGCACTGTAATATCAGCAGGAATTATTTATCTGCTTGCAGTTATAAATGGCAGAAAGGAGAGTTTCGCCGCTGTATTTACGGAACCTTTTAATCGGTACGATGAAAATGGCAAAAAGCTTCGACTGCTTACCCCGCTTATGATCGTGGTCATCCTCTACTGCCTGATCCGTTGCGTTGTCGAAGAATTTTTATTTTAAGCATAAAACATCAGCTATCCCCATTCTGCAGAAGTTTAAGGTATTGAGCTTAAGGATTCCCTTTGTTTGAATACCTGTCTGCAAAGACTTGTTCAGTTTTCTATGATCTGTACATGTCTGATTCGCTCATGCTCCTGTGCTAACTCGTCCTTCGGACTCAAACAAGCACTCGCATTCGCTGACAATGTACATCTCATAACGAAAACTCCACAAATGTCTTTTCAGGCAGATATTAAAACGCAGAGAATCCTTAAGAATCAACAAAAATAAAACTGCGGAATGACGATAGCTGATATTTCTTTTTAGAACGCCTACAAAAATAATTCGATCAGATACCAGATAGCATTCATTTGGTGGGCGTTTTGTCGCTATATGTAAATGAGTAAGTAACTAGGATAACTCTGGTTTTGTCTGAAATAAAACTGACAGCAGAAAAAATCCTTCATTGTGGATAGTAAATCCCTCTTTGTATGCTGGTTCTTCCACTAAAATATGACATATGCGAGGCTTTCGTTGTATGGTGCACATTGCCAGTAAATACGGGTGCCTGTCTGAGCCGAAGGCGAGTTGGCACAGGAGTATTTACGGATCAGGCATGTGCAACATACAGAAAACGCAGCAGGTCATTGTTAGTGGAAGAACCAGCATATGAAGAGGGCACACAACCATAAGGGGGATTTTTTGCGTGTTCGGCTAGTCCTCGTTGCAGATCAGACCGTAGAAGGAGATCAGGTACAGTCCGGCGATACCAACGAGTGTGTAGATGATTCTGGAAAAGGCGGAGCCGGTTCCGAATAAAGCATCTACAAGATTAAAATTAAAGATTCCGATGATACCCCAAACGATCGCCCCAACGATCACAAGAGTAAGACAAATAACATTAAATACTTTCATGGCATTCCTCTCTGATTTCTAATTATTTGGACATTAGTTTTTGGCAAGGCGTCGCAAAATTAATGGTTCCATATCTCTAGTTTGTGCGAACGTGAAAAAAATATACTGCCATTATAAGGGAAAATGTATACACAGGATGAAGGTATAAAATGAAAAAATATAACATAATGAATCTGGCGACAAAAATTTATTTGAAGCAAATATAAAAATCAGTTGACAGGGTACAAACATAATGTTATATTAAAAACAACATATGAACAGATATTCAAATGTTCAATAAAAACAACGAGAGGAGGAACAGAATGAATACGGACAGCAGGGAAGCATGTGAATGCAAAGAGAACGATATTGCTGAGATCACCGCTGAGATTAATGAGATGATGCCGGACGAAGAGAATCTGTATGATCTGGCCGAGTTGTTTAAAGTATTTGGCGATTCTACCAGAATCCAAATCTTATACACACTGCTGGATCACGAAAAAAGTGTTGGTGACATCGCAGAAGAGCTTGGAATGAATGCATCTGCCATTTCTCATCAATTAAGAGTGTTAAAACAGGCGAAGCTGATCAAGAACCGCAGAGCCGGAAAGAATATGTTTTATGAGCTTGCCGATGACCATGTAGCAGTGATCATGCGAATGGGACTTGAGCATATATTTGAATAATAAGAAAGGTTAAAGGTGGATATTATGAAGAAGAGATATAATTTAAGTGATGTAGATTGCGCAAATTGTGCAGCAAAGATGGAGGAGCAGATCAGCAAGTTACCGGGTGTTAACAGCGCATCTATCAGCTTTATGGCACAGAAACTTACATTAGACGCAGACGAAGATAAATTAGACGAGATTTTAAAGCAGGCAGAAAAGATCATCAAGAGCATTGATGAGGAAGCTACGATCGAATATTAGAAATAATGCAGATCTGAACATTAAGACGTTACAGATTTATATAAGCTGAAAGAGAAGATAAAATAAGAAAATTATCGCAGATAGCAGAAAAAAGGTGATGGATTATGAGTAAGAAGCAGAAAAAGATGTTAATTCGAATCATCGTTGCACTGGTGGTATTTATCGTATGCGAGATCGCAGAGAAGCTCATCCATTTGAATGGAGTGTGGGATACAGTTGTAAAGGCTGCGATGTTCGCAGTACCATATCTGATGGCAGGATATGATGTCCTTTTAAAGGCGATCAAGAATATCAGCAAAGGTCATGTATTTGACGAAAACTTCCTGATGGCAGTTGCAACTGTAGGTGCATACGGAACCGGAGAATTTGGCGAGGCGGCAGCCGTTATGCTGTTCTATCAGGTCGGAGAATGGTTCCAGAAATATGCAGTCAACAGATCAAGAGCCAGTATCACAGATTTGATGAACATTATGCCGGAATATGCAAATATTGAGAAAGATGGACAGATCGTTCAGGTAGAACCGGAGACAGTTGCGATCGGTGATATCATCATCGTGCAGCCGGGTGAAAAAGTTCCTCTCGATGGTACTGTTATCGAAGGTGAAACATTTGTAGATACAGCAGCGCTTACCGGTGAATCCGTACCTAGAAAGCTGTCTGTTGGTGACGAAGTGTTAAGTGGCGTGATTAACCAGAACGGTGTGATCCGTGTCAAGGTATCAAAGGAATTTGACGATTCGACCGTATCGAAGATTTTGGAACTGGTGGAAAATGCAAGTACGAGAAAAGCACAGTACGAGCAGTTCATTACCAGATTTGCAAAATACTATACACCGATCGTATGTTTCCTTGCACTTGCAGTAGCGATCATTCCGCCGATCTTTGTAGGTGAATTTGGTAAATGGTTCCACCGTGCACTGATCTTTCTGGTAGTATCCTGTCCATGTGCATTGGTCATCTCCATTCCACTTAGTTTCTTCAGTGGAATCGGCGGAGCATCCAAGGCAGGTATCCTTGTAAAAGGAAGTAACTATCTGGAACTTCTGGGTAAAGCAAAGATTGCCGTATTTGATAAGACCGGAACTCTGACAAAGGGTGTATTCAAGGTTGTAGAGACATGTGCAAATGGAATCAGTGAGGATGATCTTCTGGAACTTGCAGCATATGGCGAATATTACTCCAACCATCCGATCGCAGCATCGATCAAGGCTGCATATAAGGGAACGGTACAGATCGACCGCCTCGATGGATATGAGGAAATCTCCGGAATGGGTATCAAGGTCTTAAAAGATGGAAAAGAAGTGTTAGTCGGAAATAAGAAGCTTCTGGATTCCAGAAAGATATCTATGGCAGGAGCAAAACAGCCATCCAAGGTTGGAACAGTCCTTTTCGTAGCGGAAAATGGTGCATATAAGGGATGTATCACGATCGCTGATGAGATCAAGGATGGCGTTAAGGATGCGATCGCATCAATCAAGAAATGTGGAATTGATAATGTTGTTATGCTGACCGGTGATAAGAAAGAGGTTGCTGACAGTGTAGCAAAAGAGCTTGGCATTGATACTGTATGTGCAGAGCTGATGCCGGGTGATAAGGTAGATAAAGTAGAACAGCTTCTCCGCGAGAAGGATGAAGACAGTACATTGATCTTCACCGGTGACGGAATCAATGATGCGCCTGTTTTAATGCGTGCCGATGTCGGTATCGCAATGGGAGCTATGGGTCAGGATGCTGCGATTGAAGCAGCAGACATCGTTTTGATCGATGATGATCCGGGCAAGATTGCCGTAGCATATGCAATTGCCAGAAAGACGGTTCGTATCGTGCAGCAGAACATTGTGTTTGCACTTGCTGTCAAGATCATTGTTATGGTACTCGGTGCCCTTGGTTTTGCAAATATGTGGGCAGCGGTATTCGCCGATGTCGGTGTTGCCTTCCTTGCGATCATCAACGCAACCCGCGCACTGAAGCCATGATGTATAAATAAAAATACCATATAAGCATGAGACATCTATATCTTTATTACGCAGAACACTTTCGTTCTATTCTCACGCAGCGGTTCTAACCTCACTGCCTATGGCAGTTCACTAAGAACCGGCGTTCGAATAGGTCTGCTACATAAAATATAGATGTCTCATTTCTTTTATATGGTATTTTTAATTTGTTGCTTGTGACGAGAGCGTTTCAAACTATAGATCTATGAATAAATCAAGATGATTCGAAAGCGAATACTTTATAACTGGTGTGTTTGCATATTGAGAATTTGAATAAAAAGAGAAGATCGTCTTACTATTATGAAGCAAGCCTGTTTCAACGCCGGTTCTTAGTGAGTCGCCAAAGGCGAGGAGCTTAGTACCGTTGCGTTGAAATAGAGTGCAAACGACTTGCGCAATAATAGGTAAGACGATCTTCTTTTTTTCATAGATTTATGCAAACACACCAGTTGTAAAGTGTTCGCATAAACTACTGCTCTTCGTGAGCGAGTGCCGCAGCAACAAAGCCTTTGAAAAGCGGATGTGCTTTATTTGGTCTGGACTTGAATTCCGGATGTGCCTGAGTTCCGATGAACCAAGGATGATCCGGAATCTCGATCATCTCAACGATATGACCGTCAGGAGAGAGACCAACCAGTTCCATACCATTATCTGTTAAAGCCTTACGGTAGTCATTGTTGACTTCATATCTATGTCTGTGACGCTCATGGATGTATTCTGTGCCATAGAGCTCATAGGATTTGGAATCTTTGCTGAGTACACATGGGTAAGAACCAAGTCTTAATGTTCCACCGAGGTCTGTTACATCATGCTGATTCGGCATGATATGAATAACCTGATGGAAAGAGTTCGGATTGAATTCTGAACTGTGGGCATCTGCATAACCAAGGACATGTCTTGCAAATTCAACGATCGTGAGCTGCATACCGAGACACAGACCAAGGTAAGGAACCTTTTTCTCTCTTGCATACTGGATTGCGGTGATCATGCCTTCGATACCTCTGTCACCAAAACCGCCCGGAACAAGGATTCCATCGACGTCACCCAGTGTTTCTTCCACATTTTCAGGAGTTACAAGTTCGGAATCTACCCATTTGATCTCAACCTCGGCATCGTTTGCAACACCGGCATGCTTTAAGGATTCAACAACGGAAATGTATGCATCATGCAGTGAGACATATTTGCCGACGAGAGCAACACGAACCTTTTTTTCCGGATTCTTCCAGGCAGTGATCATATCATTCCATTCCTTCCATGCATGTGGTTCCGGAGCAGGACAATCCATATGTAAGCATTTGCATACAACATCAGCGAGATGCTCTTTCTCCATAGCGAGAGGAACTTCATATAATACATCAACATCCAGATTCTGGATGACATTCTGGCTAGGTACATTACAGAATAATGCAATCTTATCCTTTAAGCCCTGATCCAGTGGATAATCAGAACGGCAGACCAGAATATCCGGCTGGATACCCATTCCCTGCAGGTTCTTAACACTCGCCTGAGTCGGCTTTGTCTTTAATTCGCCGGAAGCTTTCAGATAAGGAATCAGAGTAACATGGATCATAATGCAATTCTCATGTCCGACGTCATGTGTGAACTGACGGATCGCCTCTAAGAAAGGCTGGCTCTCGATATCGCCGACTGTACCGCCAATTTCGATGATCGCTACTTCGGTATCCTTTGCATCCGGATTCCGGTAGAAGCGATCTTTAATTTCATTTGTTATATGTGGAACTACCTGTACGGTGTGTCCGCCGAAGTCGCCGTGGCGTTCTTTCTGTAAGATACTCCAGTAGATCTTACCGGTCGTAACATTCGAATTCTTATTCAGACTTTCATCGATAAAACGCTCATAATGACCAAGATCCAGATCAGTCTCCGCACCATCATCGGTTACGAATACTTCACCATGCTGGATCGGGTTCATAGTACCCGGATCCATGTTGATGTATGGATCGAATTTCTGGCTGGTAACCTTGTAGCCTCTCATTTTGAGCAGACGACCAAGGGAGGCAGCAGTGATACCTTTACCAAGACCGGATACGACACCGCCTGTGACAAACACGTACTTAATAGGCATAATAATTTCCTCCTGATATATTCTAAAAACGCATAGACATACGCTCTCATTAAAAAAACACTCATTATTATACGAGAGCATTTTTCAAAAGTCAATCAGCCGTATCGAAAAACAGGATGTATCCGGCATAAAAATATGGTATGATAGTATATAAGAAGTCAAACTTAATAAAATTATGGAAAAATATTCATAAACTTTAGAAAATAAAGCGAAAAATATACATTTGACAGGAAAATGAAGTGAGAAGACGGGAGATCTCGATGGGAGCAATTCAGTTTATCCATATCAGTGATGTGAATATCGGACGAAAATCAGACAAATTACTGTTCGGACAGACCGGTGAAAAGGACAGGATAACGACCTTGAAACAGGTTGTTTCTGATGCAGGAAAATTACAGGCTGATTTTGTATTTATCACAGGGGATCTCTTTGACCATCCGGCAACAGAAGAAGATCTTGCGTGGATTGATGAGATATTTCTGCCGCTTGATAAGACGGCGGTCATTTATTGTCAGGGAGATCATGATTACATGAAATCAGATGGGGTGCTTGCAAACTATTCTTTCCGGTCAAATATTTATGTGGCCGGCTGCAGCGAGTATCGGAATCCGGTTCCGGCAGGCTCTGCAATATATGGAGTAAAGCATGAAAACGCAACTGCCATGATCGATGTTATTCGGTTTCCGAAAAAAAATGCGGTACTTTATTGTGCCGGCTATTATAGTGCCGGAGCGCAGATGGCAGTTTTAGATGAACTGACACCGGCGGATGATGAGATGACAAATATCCTGCTGGCTCATGCCGGAAATCATGGCGCGATACCGATCGATTATCCGACGATCCGGAAAGCAGGATTTGATTATATCGGATTAGGACATGAAGCTTCCTATAAGAATATGTACAATGGCAGGATTTGTTATCCGGGTGTATTGGAACCGGACAATAACAGGGAGACCGGACCGCATGGCTATGTGCAGGGAAAGTTATCAGATGGCGTGGTATCGGTACGGCTTGTGCCTGCATCACAAAAAGAATATAAGACGATACGCTATCCGGTCAGTAATTATATGTCAGATGAAGAACTGGCAGATGAATTGCATCGTATCATTGCAAGAGAAGGAGAAAAAAACATTTATTCGATCTACCTGGTACGACCGGAAAAATGTGAGAAGACCTTTCATTTGCAGGAGGCACTGGCCACTTACCGGATTGCCGCGCTGAGCGGAGAAGTGTATCAGCGTGAGAATTATGATGAATACAGAAAAGCAAACCGGGGAAATGCATTTGGACGATTGCTTGATAAACTGGATGCCGACTCTCCGATTCGGGAGGATGGGGCGAAGCTGGCAGTTGATCTTGTTATAGAACGATCAAAGATATACACCAGAAGCAGCCGCAAATTGAATGACCGGCTTTATGAGGAAACGATCCGGGTAGTGCTTGAGAATCTGAAACATGATATGGATAAACTCCGTACCTCAAAGGATATTCAGGCATATGAACAGGCAAAGGAACGACTGGCAGAAAGTCCGGATGTACTGGAACGCTTAAACGAGGCATGGGCGATGGAACGGAAGAACAAACTGGAACTTCTGACTGCCCGGAACAATCAGGCACAGATCGTACCAAGACACAGAAGCAGATGGATACGAACCGGTATCCGTGCCGCCATTGTGCCATTTGTCATATTCTGTATCATGGCATTGTTTCTGATGCCACGGGCGTACATTCAAATGTCAGAGCGTATGAATGGTACAGATGTGGTTCGTTTTCTGGTTACATCAATACTTGCGATCGTGCTCTGCTTTGTGATCGGTTACGTATTTGCACGACTGATCGATCAGAATAAGGCAGACGGAATACGAAAAGAACGCGCAGATGCAGAACGGCTTGAACGCGAGCTGGCTGCAAAAGGCGAGCAGCTTCACGAAGTCAGAACCGGATATCAGTTACAGGATACAAAGCGGCGGGAGATCCAGTCGGATGTGAATGCCAGAGAAGATCTTGTGGCGCAGACGATCTATAAGCTTCAGGTGATGGAAGAAGCGATGCGGATGTTAGAATAAAAAAGAAAAAGGGCACTTGAAAAACAGGTACCCTAGGATACTAACATATTTGCCAGCAGGATACTTACGACGATCCCTGCACCGAGAGACAACAGGGCGCAGGGGATGATATATCGGGATTTGCGGACTTTGGCAGCCATCAGATATACAGACATCGTATAGAATAAAGATTCCGTACAGCTAAGGATAATGGCAGCGGTGAGTCCTTCTCTGGAATCAGGTCCATAGTCGTTAAAGATATTTAGCATCAGACTGGTGGCAGACCCGGAGGAGAACAGCTTCGTTATAATGACGGGGATCACACAATCCGGGGTATGTATGAGAGAAGCAATCGGCTTCAGAGCGGTTGTGATCAGGCCAAGGGCACCGGAATCATTCAGGATTCGCACAGCCACAAATAGGCCGATCAATGTTGGAACTAATTCGACTACGATCTTCATTCCGTCAAATGCTCCGTCAATAAAATCTTCATAGACATTCGTCTTTTTAATACAGCCGTATAACACAACAGCAAATATGACCATTGGGATGATACTGTTTGAGATTGTTGTCAGCATGACAAGCCTCCATTAAGATTCTGTGTATGTTTATTTCGTTTTGGCAGGTTATTTAGCAGACATGTCGATTTTGAAAGTCAACTGCGCTGTCTATTATGAGTTTTCTACGCGAACTCGCCTGTAAACAGGCTCAAACATGCTTCGAAAACTCAAACGATGCTCGTTGACTTTTCCAAAATCAGACATACGTCTGCGATAAATAACTTGCCAAACCGAAATATATACACAGATATATTCTGTATTATGAAAGTCAACTGCGCTGCTTATTAAAGATTTCTAAGTGAACTCGCCGCTTCATTTTCCTCGTTTGTTAATAATGACAGCCAGCAGGACGGCGACGGCGGTGGAGCAGACGGTTGCGATGATGCCGGGCAGGATAATGGCGGTAGGATGTTCAGAACCATAGGTTGCACGATAGGCAATGATATTTACCGGAATCAGTTGCAGCGAAGAAATATTCAGGATCAGGAAGACGCACATTTCTCGACTGGCAGATTTGCTTCCCTTGTTGTCCTTAGCCAGTTCCTGCATCGCCTTTAGTGCCGGCGGTGTTGCAGCCCACCCAAGCCCTACAATATTTGCAATGATGTTCGTACACATATATTCATATGCCGGATGCTCCGGGGAAAGTCTCGGAAATAAGAATCTCATGACAGGGGACATTTTCGATGACCATTTCTTCATCAGACCGGTGCGTTCTGCAATCTTCATAATTCCACACCACATCGTAACAATTCCAAGCATGGTGATACAGAGCGAAACGGCGTCACTCCCGGCATCAATGATACCTGCATTCACATCTTCCATATGCCCGGTCAGAAGTGCGGTGATAATACCGACTAAGATCATGGCAGCCCAGATCAGATTAATCATAGAATCCCCTTTGATTTTGCTGTTACATAATGAATATATGCGGGGGGATGGGGAAGATATGCTATAGTATTATTAGTTTAAAATCTATATAAAACAAATTTTGCCTATTTTATTATTGCAATAATATTAAAATTAAGATAAAATAACGATAAGTTATTAGCTCCAAGGAGCATCGAACAAAAAGGAGTGATAAAAATGATACAGATTAGACCGGTTTCAGATCTTAGAAATAAGTTCCCTGAAATTGAAACAATTGTGAATAGTGGAAAGCCTGTATATTTAACGAAAAATGGATATGGGGCGATGGTTGTTTTAAGTATGGAAGAGTATGCTAATCTTACAGAGAATGTTGAAATGAAACTTGATGAAGCTGACAGACAGGCAAAAGCGACAGATAAAAGACTTTCACATGAAGAAGTATTTAGCAAAGCAAGGAGTGTGATAGATGCAAGATAAAATCTACAAGTTAAGATATTTGCCACTTTTTGAACAGGATTTGCTTGATACAGTGAATTATATTTCGAAGGTTTTAAAAAATGAAGAAGCGGCAATGCGACTGATAAATGATGTTGAAACAGCAATATTAGCCAGATTAAACAATCCGGTAGCGTTTGAACCATATCATTCCAGAAAAAAACGTGAATATCCATATTACCGGATTTATGTGAGAAATTATGTAATTTATTATGTGGTAATTGATGATGTTATGGAAGTACGACGGTTATTGTATGGTGCAAGAAATATAGAAAATTTGTTAAATTAATACATATAAAAAGAGCAGTAAAATTATCAGGTTTACTGCTCTTTTTATATGTATTCGTCTCAATCATTCTGTAATATGTCACATTTTTACATTTCCCCCATAAAGTATAGAGAGATGAATAATATGCAAATTCAGGAGGTATATTCATTTGGAACAGTATAGAAACTGCAACAGAAATGGCGGCAGATATCCTGCTCAGCCAAATCTCATGATGCAATATGCAAATAACCGCAATGCCTCTTCCTGCAATGGAAACCGTCAGGGCACAGGCGGCTGTCCTTCCAGACAGGATCATTGCGAAACAACAAGAAAGGATGTAGAGACCTGTGGCAGATTCAGTCCGCATCCGATTGGTATGGCGTATGTGCCAAGTCAGGAATTTGGGGAACTCTATGATGCGAAAAAGGGTCTGTGCGAAGGAACCATGTTCCCGGATCTGAATCTGATCTTTTGTGGTGTAAGGGGGAAATAGGCAATGAATAATATGAACAAACAGCAGCTCTTTGCCTTTATAACAGAAGTGTCCTTCGCGTTGGATGACATTTCCCTGTATCTGGACACTCACCCGGAATGTCCAAAGGCACTGGCAGCATACAGCAATTATAAAGCGATGCGGCAGCAGGCAGTCCGCGAATACACGACCGCCTATGGTCCATTGAATCGATATCAGGTAAATGACGACAATTATTTTGACTGGGTTGACAAACCTTGGCCATGGGAAAGGGAGTGTGGTTGTTAAATGTGGATCTATGAAAAAAGATTACAGTTTCCGGTAAATATCAAAGAGACAAATGCACAGCTTGCGCAGGCAATAATCTCACAATACGGCGGACCGGATGGTGAAATGGGTGCATCTATGCGATACCTGTCCCAACGTTATGCAATGCCGGACAATAAGGTGAAAGCAATTCTTACCGATATCGGTACAGAGGAGCTGGGACATCTGGAGATCGTTGCCACGATCATCTACCAGCTTACCTGCCGGTTATCGATCGAGGAGATTAAGGCATCGGGATTTGACAAATATTACATCGATCACACCTTAGGAATCTGGCCGCAGGCAGCAGGCGGCATTCCATTTAACGCCTGCGAATTCCAGAGCAAGGGTGATCCGATCACGGATCTTTTCGAAGATATGGCAGCAGAGCAGAAAGCCCGGTCGACTTATGACAATATCCTGCGTCTCTGCAAGGACTATCCGGATGTATATGAGCCGATCAAATTCCTTCGCGAACGTGAGGTCGCACATTTCCAGCGCTTCGGTGAAAGCCTTGGCATTGTCCGCGACAAGATGGATACAAAGAACTTCTATGCATTTAACTCAGCATTTGATACAAGTGCTCCATGCGTGGAGAAATGTGGGAAGTAAGAGATAGCAGCTACAGGTTATTTATTATTATATAGTAGTGACAGAAGCAGGAAAATCAGGCAGCAATCCTGAATCGGGGATATCAAGCTGCCTGATATTTTCACAATGCATGTTATTGAGAATAATTCTTGAAAAGAATTATAAATTTATTCGTTTTGTGGTATAATGAATATAAAATTATTTGTTTGCAAAGATGAAAAAACAAATCATACTTTATAGGGAGGTACAAGCATATGGACAAAAAAGCGATTTATAATTTATCTTATGGTGTATTCATGTTATCCACCAGATCCGGGGAAAAGGTAAACGGCTGTATCACAAATACATGTATGCAGGTGGCAGGTAATCCGGTTCGGGTTGCAATATCTGTATTAAACACGAATTATACATGTGATCTGTTGAAAGAGAGCGGGATATTCGCCTTAAGTATTCTGGATCAGACCTGCTCATTTGCGACGATAAAACATTTCGGGTTCCAGTCCGGCAGAGATGTGGATAAATTCGCAGATCTGCAAATGCCAAAGGACTGCAATGACATTCCGTATATGGGATGGAATGCCTGTGCCGTGATCAGCGGAAAAGTAGTAGAACAGCACGACCTTGGCACACATACGTTATTTATCGCAGAAGTCGTAGATGCCAAGCTAATCAATGAAAATGCACCGTTGACTTATGCGGATTATCAGACAAAGGTAAAACCAAAAGCAGAACCGAAAGCCCAGGACAAAAAGATTGTAGGCTGGCGCTGTCGTATCTGTAATTATGTATATGAAGGAAGCGAGCTGCCGGCAGATTTCACCTGCCCGATATGTGGACATGGGGTAGAGGATTTTGAGCCGGTGTATGAGGAGTAAGGTGTTAAAAAACTTATAAACAGGAGGACAATGCTATGGAACGAGTAGCAAAATTTCTAAAAGATGCAGAAACTTATTATTTAGCAACAGTAGAGGGTGACCAGCCAAGAGTCAGACCGTTTGGAACTGCCCATATTTTTGAAGGCAAGTTATACATACAGACAGGCAAAGTAAAGGATGTATCAAAGCAGATCCATGCAAATCCGAAGGTTGAGATCTGTGCTTTTATGAATGGAGAATGGCTTCGTGTAGCAGGAGAACTGGTGGAAGATGACCGCAGAGAAGCAAGACAGTCTATGTTAGATGCATACCCTTCATTACAGAAGATGTATTCCGCAGATGATGGTAATACGGAGGTATTTTATTTTAAGAATGCCACAGCAACGTTCTCATCATTTACACATGAACCGGAAGTTGTAAAGTTTTAAATGTATTACATAGTTTGACAAACGCCCTCGCTTGTATAAGCGGGGGCGTTTGCGTTAGGTTATTGGTATTTGAAAGTGTATTTTCTAAAATTTGACAAAATATGCGTATATTATTGCGCATTATGACAAATAAAGGTATAATATTTCCATAATAAAAGGGGGCGGGTCTAGGATAGAAACTTTTTAGTTTTCTATATTCTCTAATAAGAAATTCCTATAATCATAAAGTAAAATTGGTGCGATGGACGATTTTTTGTACATGGTATAGATTATTATATCCATATTTAGGAGTGTAACAAAAAATATACTGTGGAATATAAGATGCATTTTAGTATGTGGCGATTATTAAATATTTGATAATACAAAGTCAAATAAATTATGAAGGAGGTGAAAAAATGTATCAGATTAAACTGCGTTTTAAATTGGAATTTCCTTTTCTTCCGAAGGAGATGGATCGATTGTTTACAAGTTTTTTAAAGGCTGCGACGAAGAATATTTCTGAGGAATTGTATCAGCGTTTATATGATAAGAGCAGATCGATCATGAAGACGTTTACTTATTCGTATTATCTGCCCGGGGCTAAGTTTACAGCTGATAAGATACTTCTTGATAAGGACGAATTCATGGTATTTTTTACGGATGCTGATGATAAGGAATTTTTATATTTGTTTAATGCGTTTCAGACTATGAAATTCAGACATTATTCGATGAATAAAAATTCCATGCAATTAATATCTGTGTATATTCAGAATATAAATGATATTACAGACGATGAAATCATCATAAAAATGCAGAGCCCATTATTGGCAAGATATCATGATAATGATACGAATTCAGATACTTATTATACGTTTGATAAGGATGAGTTTGCAGATGTTGTGAAAGAGAATGTTAAGATCTTTATTGAAAGAATGAATATTCTGGTTGAAACAGATGATTTTTCTATTCAAGCGATCAAAGGGAAAAAGGTTGTAATACCAGTGTTTGGAAGAAATACAGATGCGTCGCTTGGCATTTTCAAATTGAAAGGCTCTGTTGCTTTATTAAATGTTTTGCAGAGATCCGGAATTGGAGTGCGTAGGTCGACGGGAAATGGAAAGTTTGAAGTATTAGGTTAGAAGAAAGGAGGATTATAAGTTGGGTAGAATCTATATACCAATGGGTGATTTTCTGAAAAATGCGGGAATCGTAGGTATGCATTATATACTGGACGAAATTGCTGATGCATCGGAAGATTTGGATTATGGCTATACGGAAGATAATCAGCAATTATGGCTTGATACAGATTTCTGCCAGAAGACAGATTGGACGGATTTGTACTTTCGTGGAGTAAGCACATATTACAGGCAAAACAGTGTATATCAAACAATATTGGACAAGATTAAGAATTTGTTAGCTGCACTGGATTTACCAGAATGGGACGGCAAAAAGTGGAAGGATGATATCAAATTCATTAATGATAAACTTTTGTCTAACAGTTACAAATCGGGCATTGCCAGTATAAAGGATGAGGTTGATACCACAGAAGCATATGAGCTGCTTAAGGCGGTAAAACTGAAAGAATCTATGGAACTGGGGCTGTTGCGGGATCGATTGGTTCAGTTATATGAATTTCTTATTCAGCCCATTTGTGCAGAAACCTTGATCATGAAAAGTGCTATATACAATTACATCAATCGTTTCTGGGATGGAAAATGTTTTCTATTACGTGCAAATGCAGCGAAAAATATGCGAGAGGTTTTTGAAAATGATTTTTCAGAACCATTTCGGACTTATATAGCAATTGATCAAAAGAAGGCAAAGGAGATATGCATTGATTGTAGTGCAATGATTGATTCGAAGACGAAAGTATCACTTGCATTTATGAAGGATCAGGCAGATGATCTGGCAAGAAAACAATCAGCTTTCTGGAATTGTAAGGTAGATGCTTTCCTGTGTCCGGTGTGTGCATTTGTATATGCGTTATCTCCGCTTGGTTTTTATCTGATGGGAAATCGATTTTTGTTTATTAATACGGATCAGAACATTCAGGAATTATTAGAAGCAAATCGTAAGGATGGCGTCATGCAGGATGCGGAAAGAGAAGATGAAGAACGATATACTTCATGGATTTCCAGAACATTGAATCTGTTATTGAAGATGAAGACAGAAGAACTTGGTAATATTCAGGTTATAACCAGAGGCAGAGATGAAAGCGAACGTTATACATTTGATATTATTAATAAAAATATCCTTGCAATATTAAATGATGAGAAAGTAAGGGCTGGACTTGATGTATTAAGTAAATACCCATATATAAAAAAGGGGACTGAATATATAAATATACATGAAACAGTAATATTGAATATTCTTCGGTATAGAAATCAATATCCATTATTAAATATCTTGTTAAGGCAGTCTTTGGATACAAAGACATATTTGGTAGATGCATACTGGGTATATGACATTCAGATTCGTGTAAGTTTATTGAAGAAAGACAATGTAGATAAGAATAAGATAGGAGGTGCGATAGTGAATCGATACAAAGTTAGAGAGTGTGGATATGAATTAAGAAATAAACTGTTGGCAGCGAAAGGCACAAGCGATGATTCAAGAATCAGAGGTACTGTATATCGATTACTGAATGCAGTTGCAGTTGGAGATGTTTCTCATTTTATGGAAATTATAATGCGTATCTATTGTTCTGTAAATCTGACAGTTCCGGATGCATTCATAGAGTGTCTGGATAATCGAGAGAAGTTTAGAGAGTATGGATATGCATTCCTTATGGGATTAGAAGGAAGTCATTATGAAAAGAAGGAGGAAAAGGTTAATGATTAGGAATGGTTTAACACTTACAATGGTATTTCTTGCAGAAAGTGCAAATTATGGAGAGGGCGTAGGTAATATTACGACACTCAAAAAATTATCACGAGGAACATATGAGCAGTATTCTTATATATCAAGACAGGCATTAAGATACAATATTATTCAGCAGTTAGGCTGGGATACAACACCTGTTGATGGTAAGAGTGGAGTGGTTCAGTTTGCACCAACTGCTAATATAAAAGATTACCCGGAAATTGACTTTTTTGGTTATATGAAGACCAGTGCAAAAGGAGAGGATAAAAAAGGCGGAGCAGATACCAGAAGTGCAGTTGTTCGACTGAGTAATGCGGTATCATTAGAGCCTTATCAGAGCGATTTGGAATTTTTAACTAATATTGGATTGGCAAAACGTCAGGATCTTGATAATGCGATCGCACAGAGTGAGATACAGAAGTCATTCTACTCATATACGATCACTATAGATCTTGATCGAATTGGTGTGGATGGAGATATTGAGATATCTACAGATGAAAAAGCAGATCGAGTAAAAAAATTCCTTGATACGATCCAGTATTTATATCGTGATATAAAGGGAAGAAGAGAGAACCTTAGTCCTGTATTTGCAGTCGGTGGTCGATATATAAGAAAAAATCCGTTCTTTGAAAATAGAGTATCTTTGGAAAATGGTGCAATAAACACGAAGATGCTTGGAGAGATTATTGAAAGTGATGAGGATATAAAGAACAATACCAGTGTCGGAGTTATGACAGGTATTTTCCAGAATGATGCAGAATTAAAAGATACATTGCATGCAAAGACCGTTGCGGATGTATTTAAACAGTTGAAAAAGGAAGTTGATGAATATTATGGAGCGAGCAATTAGAATTGATTGTTTTCAAAACCTTGCGAACTACAGAAAACCAAGTAGTTTCATTATAAAAGAATCTTATCCGTTGCCACCATATTCAACTGTTATCGGTATGATTCACGCAATCAGTGGATTTGACAGTTATCACAAGATGCAGGTAAGTATCCAGGGAGAAAACGCAGGTTCTGTATCAGAATTGTATACTAGATATTCATTCAAATTCGATACAAAGTATGAAGAAGGCAGACATCAGCTCTGTATCAAAGGTGAAGACAAAGATTATGGTGTGTTTAAGGGGATTGCACATGTGGAACTGATCTGTGATAATCGGATGGTTTTACATATTATACCTGAGGAGGAAGATTTTGATAAGATTTATCAGGCACTGAAGTGTCCGATTATTTATCCATCATTAGGGCGGTATGAAGATTTGCTGGATATTCAAAATGTAGAAATTGTTGAATTACAGAAAGTTGAATCAGCAACGATTCGAAATAATATCTATATTCCATTTCAATCAGAACTGGATATTGGACGACGTACAAGCACGACTTACATGTTAACAAAGGAATACGAGATAACACCGCAGGGATATCGCAGATGGAAACCGGATGGTGGAAAGATAAAAGCGCATTATATGCCGAAGGATACTTCAGTAGTGAATGCATATATCGATACCTATGGGGATGTTGTTGCGTTCGCATAACAAGATAAGAGAGGGATTGACAATACGATATGGAATATTATGCAAAGTCAAATGACACCAAGAAGAAAGTTAAAAATGTAAATGACATCAGAAACATATTGAATTATCTTTTGGACAACCAGATGGATAAATTGAATGAAAATGAGTCGAAGATGATCATTTCTTACTTGGATTCTTTGAAACAGCAAACTGTTCAGGAGCAAAAAACTTTAAGAGAACATGAGAAGGATATTGTTAACTGTGCAGGAAAATTCTTTGAGATTTTTGATATGTATTTTACAGAAAAGGAAAAGAATCTGGTTTTAGAGGCATGCCGAGTGCATGACCTTGGAAAAGCTAATTATATTTTCCAAACAATTGTCAATCCCGGACTTGCAAGGATGGCAGAAAGTCAGATACCACATGGTTTCCTTAGTGCACTTAGTTTATCAGAGAAACAGATTAAGCAGGAAATACCTGGATGTACAGACGATGACTTTTCTATGTTGTTGACAGCAGTCTATTATCATCATGATCGGAAGGATAGTTTTTCTGATAGAAATTTTTATGACTATTACGATAAATGGTATAAAAAATATTTGCAGGAATATTTGGGAAAGGAAGATGTGAAATTTTCTGTCGCAAATCGTAATCAACTGTTGTATTCGAATAATCCTACAATGAAATTGAGAAGTGTAGATGAGCAAACATGGTGTGAATATATGTTGATAAAGGGCTTGTTGAATAAGTTTGACTGGACGGTAAGTGCAGGATATGAAGAAGCAGAATTACACAGTGACATTGCTGAGAAAAAATTATGCAGCACGATTCGCGATTACTTTTCAAATTCATTGCGTGAGTTGCAGGTTTTTATGCAGGAACATAGTGATGATAATGTTGTAGTTATAGCACCTACTGGATCGGGAAAAACAGAGGCAGCTTTATTATGGGCAAATGGTGAGAAAGGTTTTTATACATTACCGTTAAAAGTTTCTTCTAATGCCATATATAGCAGAATAAAGAACAGGTATATGTATAAGGATGTAGCATTGCTTCATTCTGATAGCTTAAGCAGTTATTTTGATGGAACAGATGGGAAATTTATAGATGGGAATACCAGATATGAGCAGGCAAAATTGTTCTCGTATCCACTTACTGTCTGCACGGTAGATCAATTATTTAAATTTGTTTATAAAGCCCCGGGAACTGAGATTTTTGCAGCAACACTGAAATATTCAAAATTAATCATAGACGAGATTCAGTCATATTCTCCTAAGATAGTAGCAGCATTAATTTACGGCTTGTCAGAACTAAAACAAATGGAAGGAAAATTCGCAATCATAACAGCAACATTTCCGCCGGTTTTAGAATTTTTTATGCGAAAATATCGGTTGATAAAGGATCGAGATTATATTTTTAGAGATTTTTCCGATACAATGGGAACAGACAGGCATACGATCGCATTATTTCATGAAGAATTTGATTTTGACAGAATTGCGGAAGATGGATACAAGAAAAAAGTTTTGGTCATATGCAATACAGTATCAAAGGCACAGAAGGTATATGAAGAATTATCCCAAAGAACAGACGAGGTATTCCTGCTTCATTCCAGATATATTCGGAAACATCGAGATCAGTTGGAAAAGATGATAATGGATTTTTCCGATAATGATGAGATGACAGGTATATGGGTAACAACCCAGATTGTAGAAGCAAGTCTGGATATTGATTTTGATGTTCTTTATACGGAGATGTGTACGGCTGACAGTTTATTGCAAAGAATGGGACGGTGTAATAGAGCAGGAAAAAAGGATATAACTGATGCAAATGTATTAATTTATGTTAATTATTCAGGATGTATGAAGAATGGAAAAGGAATATATGACAGTGATATATATGATAGATCCGTACGGTTATTAGAGGAATATAATGGAATGCTTTTTTCCGAAAAAGATAAAGTTCAGTATATGAATAAAGTTTATGATGTAGACGCATTAAAGAATACGGCTTACTTCCAAACGATAAAAAGAAATCTGGCTAAATTTAAATCGTTGCAGCCGTTAGATTATACATCTAAGAAAGATATCGATGAGGATTTTCGTGGAATAAAAAGTATTACAGTAATCCCAGATAGAATATATCAGGAAAATCAGGAGCTGATCGAGGCAATAACGGGTGTTTTAGATACACCATATGTTGACAGTAATATACGAAGGATATTGAAAGCAAAACTGGCAGATATAACTCTTAATCTGAATCTGTATTCGGATCGGAGAAAATTAGATGGTGTGGATTTGAATTGTATAAATGACAGATTAGATATTCACAGGACATGCTTATTATATGATTTTGATGAAATGACAGGACGGGGTATGGGCTTATCGTTAACGAAGTATGATGATGAGTGGAATTTCATATAAGGAGGAATTGTGGAAAATCGAGTTACTGGTGTAATGATTTATTATTATTTTGTGTGTAAAAGAAAATTATGGTATTTCATAAATGAAATAAACATGGAATCCGATAATGAAAATGTTATGTTGGGTAAATTACTTGATGAGAACAGTTACCGGCGTGATGATAAACACATTAATATCGATAATGTAATAAATATTGATTTTATAAAAGAGCATCAGGAATTACATGAGATAAAAAAGAGCAAGGCAATAGAAGAAGCAGGAATCTGGCAGGTTAAATATTATCTATATTATTTGAAACAACGAGGAGTTAAGGGCTTAACGGCAAAGATTGATTATCCATTGATCAAGAAAAATATTGTTGTTGAACTGTCAGAGGATGATGAAGTACAGTTGCAGAAGATAGTTGCAGATATAGAAAAGTTAAAAATGCAGGAACAACCACCAGCATTTGAAAAACAAAAAATATGTGGAAAGTGCGCATATCATGATTTGTGTTTTATCTAACATGGAGGGATAATGGGACAAAGTTTTTATATTTACAATAGTGGAGATTTAAAAAGAAAAGATAATACACTTCAATTTATATCTACAGGTGGAGAAAAAAGAGATATTCCGATTGAACGAATTGATGATATTTATGTCATGTCAGAAATGTCATTTAATACAACATTTTTGAGTTACATTTCTCAATATGGAATCCCGATACATTTCTTCAATTATTATAATTTTTATACAGGTAGCTTTTATCCAAAAGAAAAGCTGTTGGCAGGTCAATTATTGGTAAAACAGGTTGAACATTATACTGATTATGGCAAGAGATTGACCATTGCAAAAAAAATTATAGAAGCGGCTGCCGATAATATTTACCGAAATCTCCGGTATTATAACGGGCGAGGTAAGGATGTGTCTTCCTATATGTCAGAAATTGATTCGTTGAGAAAAGAATTACCCAAAACATCAACGATTCAAGAGTTAATGGGAATAGAAGGAAATATACGAAGACATTATTATGCAGCGTGGAATGTTATCATTGATCAGGAAATAGAGTTTGATAAAAGAGTTATGCATCCGCCTGATAACATGATTAATTCGTTGATTTCTTTTGTTAATTCTCTGATTTATTCAAAGGTTCTTAGTGAGGTATATCATACACAATTGAATCCGACGATAAGTTATCTCCATGAACCTGGTGTCAGAAGATTTTCGCTATGTCTGGATGTAGCAGAAATTTTCAAACCGTTGATAGGAGATCGGCTTCTTTTTTCTTTATTAAACCGTAATCAGATAACAGAAAAAAGTTTTACGAAGGAGTTGAACTATTTGCATTTGAATAGGGATGCATCCAGATTGATTGCACAGGAGTTGGAGAAAAAATTACAGCAGACAATTATGCATAAAGATTTAGGTCGCCCTGTTACATATCAGTATCTGATGCGTTTAGAGTTATACAAGTTGATCAAGCATCTGATCGGTGAAAAAGAATATGAAGGATTCAGAATATGGTGGTGAAATATGTATGTAGTATTGGTATATGACATAAATAAAGAAAACAATGGACAAAAACGATGGAATCATATTTTTAAGATTTGTAAAAGGTATTTGTCCCATATACAAAATTCTGTTTTTGAGGGTGATATCACAAAAGTACAACTTGTGAAGCTGAAACAGGAGCTGGATGAATATATTGATCATGAATTGGATTCCGTTATTATATTTAAAAGCAGGCAGGAAAAATGGTTGAATAAAGAATTTTGGGGTAAGGAAGATGACAAAGCCAGTTTCTTTATTTGAAATTGTCGACCATAAATATTGCAAAAACTGCCGTCAGTCGACAATGTGATGAAATATAGAAAAATGGAATATACAATTAAAAAATAGAAAGTGTATTCCCAGTATTGAAGCAAGGTCGACAGAAAGAGGATATGAAAGCATTGTAAAATATTGCTTTTTTATAGTGTTGGTTTTAATAGATACATGGTGGAATGTGAATAATTTTTTGTCATTTTTTATGTATCTTTTTTTCATAGTTTTAATAGATACATGGTGGAATGTGAATATACCAGATTGACGTTGTGACTGGTTTCGGCACTTGGTTTTAATAGATACATGGTGGAATGTGAATGTGGGTCTAGCTTGACTTTGAATACATTTTTAAATGGTTTTAATAGATACATGGTGGAATGTGAATCGCTAGAAGTTACAGAAGAAGTATCCGAGTCTAAGTTTTAATAGATACATGGTGGAATGTGAATGGAAACTAATAAGTCTAGTATTTGCGGCAGAATTGGTTTTAATAGATACATGGTGGAATGTGAATGATGGTTCAAAGGAAAATGAAAAAATAGGGGCAGAGTTTTAATAGATACATGGTGGAATGTGAATACTGTTCCAGATCGCTCCTATCTCATCCATAACGAGTTTTAATAGATACATGGTGGAATGTGAATGTCTGTGCCATCTATAGCTTTTACTTTTGCATTTTTGTTTTAATAGATACATGGTGGAATGTGAATCAAATACATTGTTTTAATACCGTATTCGCGGTAAAGTTTTAATAGATACATGGTGGAATGTGAATGCTTAAAGAAGCTTTTCTTTCTTTTGAAGCACTCGGTTTTAATAGATACATGGTGGAATGTGAATCTTTTCGAGTGACATATTCGACAAAATCCAAGAACGTTTTAATAGATACATGGTGGAATGTGAATGACTCATTGCCGGTTCGGGAGATCGAACACAACTTGGTTTTAATAGATACATGGTGGAATGTGAATATAGCTGAACCAGACGATTCTTTTTTATTTCCATCGTTTTAATAGATACATGGTGGAATGTGAATTATAATAGATATCGTATGTATTCATATCTATATTAGTTTTAATAGATACATGGTGGAATGTGAATATGACCAAACGAAGCACGTTTTGAAACTTCCGTAGGGTTTTAATAGATACATGGTGGAATGTGAATGAGGTTATTGCGGCGTTGGTCATATCGTTGCCAGATAGTTTTAATAGATACATGGTGGAATGTGAATTCAGTCTGCGCACGCTCAACGCCGCATTTATCACAGTTTTAATAGATACATGGTGGAATGTGAATTATTCTCTCCTATTCCGCTTCTGATTGAAGCCATTCGTTTTAATAGATACATGGTGGAATGTGAATGTATCCAAATCTAACGACCAGTAGAGCTCTAGCTTCGTTTTAATAGATACATGGTGGAATGTGAATAGCAAATAAGGCTGTTACGGATATGTCCGATAATGGTTTTAATAGATACATGGTGGAATGTGAATAGTGGTCTTACATTTTTACATTTTTTTCAGAACATAGTTTTAATAGATACATGGTGGAATGTGAATTCAATCCACCCTAAACGCCCTATGCTGCGATATAACGGTTTTAATAGATACATGGTGGAATGTGAATAAGCTTAAGAATGTCAGAACAAGCGAATCATCAGAGTTTTAATAGATACATGGTGGAATGTGAATAACTGAGAAAAACACAAGGGAATTAGATACATTGGTTTTAATAGATACATGGTGGAATGTGAATCAAGGTATGGACATATATCATATTGCAAAAGTCATATGTTTTAATAGATACATGGTGGAATGTGAATAGATGAAATTATATTTGATTTACAAAATCAAAATGAGTTTTAATAGATACATGGTGGAATGTGAATTCGGTAGATCTAAAAGAGCAATGGAGATGGTTATGTTTTAATAGATACATGGTGGAATGTGAATAATGATTTTGGCAAAACTGCACTAGTACGTGTCAAGTTTTAATAGATACATGGTGGAATGTGAATTTTCTAATGTATAAGCCTTTCGGCGTTGTGACTTTGGTTTTAATAGATACATGGTGGAATGTGAATGAATCTTTCATAATCGAAGCTTTTGCATGATCCGTGTTTTAATAGATACATGGTGGAATGTGAATCAGGAATTTGTCAATTCACTTTTGAAAATCGCTGAGTTTTAATAGATACATGGTGGAATGTGAATTCGAAGTGTTGGGCTTAATATCAAAGATTTTTGGGTTTTAATAGATACATGGTGGAATGTGAATACGCGATATGGACATATATCATATTGTAAAAGTCACAGTTTTAATAGATACATGGTGGAATGTGAATATTAATGATGCACCGTTCTTAATCGCGCTCTTTGTAGTTTTAATAGATACATGGTGGAATGTGAATATTAATACAACTGGAATCATCATTAAAGATATTATGTTTTAATAGATACATGGTGGAATGTGAATTTTGACCGCATAATGAATATGAAGTCCTCTATACACAGGTTTTAATAGATACATGGTGGAATGTGAATGTAATAAGTGTCTGAGTGTTGATATTATCTAACATGTTTTAATAGATACATGGTGGAATGTGAATCGTTATTTTATAAGGAGGTAAAAATGAACGGTTTAGGTTTTAATAGATACATGGTGGAATGTGAATGCTGCCTTTGCTGCTTCATCTGTCTTTGCTGTCTCTGTTTTAATAGATACATGGTGGAATGTGAATGTGCAACAGAAATGGGGTGAAACGTGGACGAACCGCGTTTTAATAGATACATGGTGGAATGTGAATACATGAATCGTGGTGCTGGTGATCTTCGACAAGCTCGTTTTAATAGATACATGGTGGAATGTGAATTAGGTAAAGGTGCTCTTACATCAGTAAAAGCACTAGTTTTAATAGATACATGGTGGAATGTGAATCTAACAAAATCGGACTGGCGTTATATGATACATGAGTTTTAATAGATACATGGTGGAATGTGAATGTCATTGCATGACGAAATAGAAGCGAGATGTTCAGTTTTAATAGATACATGGTGGAATGTGAATAGAATTGAATTTGTACAGAATCTTGTTTGTAACGCGTTTTAATAGATACATGGTGGAATGTGAATAAAATACTAGCTATAAAATCTCACAAAATTCTAACCGTTTTAATAGATACATGGTGGAATGTGAATTATTGTAGGAAGAGTCTACCCACGCATTAAACGCGTTTTAATAGATACATGGTGGAATGTGAATTGAAAGATTGGATAATGATGAGTGATTTTGTCGGTGTTTTAATAGATACATGGTGGAATGTGAATTTCTGATTATCCAAATGAGGTTGGAAGAGTGTATAGTTTTAATAGATACATGGTGGAATGTGAATAAATTAATTAGCGGTGGTCAGACCGTGACAGTATCGTTTTAATAGATACATGGTGGAATGTGAATCGACTATGCAGTTCGCTATTCTGTAAAGCCCTATCTTGTTTTAATAGATACATGGTGGAATGTGAATTGCGAAACTATTCGCAAAACTCAGGTTGTTTTGCGTTTTAATAGATACATGGTGGAATGTGAATACTTCATATTGCCAGCCGTCTTTATTTGCAATCACGGTTTTAATAGATACATGGTGGAATGTGAATCAATGAATTACCAGAACGTATGCGAACATAATCTCCGTTTTAATAGATACATGGTGGAATGTGAATTGCTTTCGGAATACCAATCTTTTTACTCGAGTTATTGTTTTAATAGATACATGGTGGAATGTGAATGATTTCGACACATTCCGGTATGCAAATCTTTTTGCCGTTTTAATAGATACATGGTGGAATGTGAATTTCGTCGGGGGTGAGGTATGCGAGCTTGTCAATGAAGTTTTAATAGATACATGGTGGAATGTGAATTTAATTCCGATTAATGTCGAAAACCCCCCAGAGTGGGTTTTAATAGATACATGGTGGAATGTGAATTTGGATGGGTATCGCGGTGAAGATTGCTTGATACTTGGTTTTAATAGATACATGGTGGAATGTGAATTCTATAAAAACGGCAGGCTCTATAGCAAATGCACTAAGTTTTAATAGATACATGGTGGAATGTGAATAGGTTGATATTCGCCGGAGTATCTCCCGATGCGTAAGTTTTAATAGATACATGGTGGAATGTGAATTCTAACAACAGAGGCGGTGTCCACGTTGAAACGATGGTTTTAATAGATACATGGTGGAATGTGAATTGACAAAAATAGTAATATCTTCGCGCGGCTGTTCTAGTTTTAATAGATACATGGTGGAATGTGAATTCATAAACTTTTATACTCAATTCCTTAAATGTATTTAGTTTTAATAGATACATGGTGGAATGTGAATGCGGAAATGTGACAGATCGGACAGTGACCGGATCTAGTTTTAATAGATACATGGTGGAATGTGAATTAGGGTGGATATTTCGCTGTTGGTGAATATTGAACGTTTTAATAGATACATGGTGGAATGTGAATGTTGTACCTGGCTCTTTATATAATAAATCGTATGACGTTTTAATAGATACATGGTGGAATGTGAATTCTTTTAGTTATGAAAATTTTGGAAAACGTATATAGTTTTAATAGATACATGGTGGAATGTGAATCAGGAATTTGTTGATTCTCTTTTAAAAATCTCTGACGTTTTAATAGATACATGGTGGAATGTGAATGAGGATATAAAAAGTTTTATTGCATTAGGTGCGGCGTTTTAATAGATACATGGTGGAATGTGAATAGTATAACTCCAGTTATTTTTTTCTGAAAGTTCTACGTTTTAATAGATACATGGTGGAATGTGAATGAATATATGCTTTCTTCTGCTGCTCTGTAAGGTCAGTTTTAATAGATACATGGTGGAATGTGAATTATGGACCTATAACATTTCTCCCGGGAAGCTTGCGGGTTTTAATAGATACATGGTGGAATGTGAATGACGTGGAGTTCATTTGCAGCGGGCGGTTGGCAGGTTTTAATAGATACATGGTGGAATGTGAATGTGTGATGACATCAAGGATATGCCAATCAGACAGAGTTTTAATAGATACATGGTGGAATGTGAATCCGTCGGAGTCGATGAACGAATCGTAAGGTCGATAGGTTTTAATAGATACATGGTGGAATGTGAATGAGAGAATGTTAGTCAGATTTGAGGTGCTGCTCACAGTTTTAATAGATACATGGTGGAATGTGAATCTTGGAAGTGGTAGTCAGATAGGAGAGCAGATAGCGTTTTAATAGATACATGGTGGAATGTGAATGTTGAAGTTATCGGAATAGTTGCAAGTGTATCATTGTTTTAATAGATACATGGTGGAATGTGAATCAGATATGACAAATACATTATGTATTATCATTGACGTTTTAATAGATACATGGTGGAATGTGAATACAAATAACGAATCTGCATTTTTTAATTTTTCCAGTTTTAATAGATACATGGTGGAATGTGAATACATATGCCAGACAAGCAAAAAGTATCGGAGAAGAAGTTTTAATAGATACATGGTGGAATGTGAATTGCTTGCGCCGTTTAAGCTGTAGCTTGTCAGTATGGTTTTAATAGATACATGGTGGAATGTGAATGAATATCCGACAGGAAGTATATATTGGGGAGCAGCAGTTTTAATAGATACATGGTGGAATGTGAATTTATCAATGGATTATATCGGTGTTTGGTCAACAAGGTTTTAATAGATACATGGTGGAATGTGAATCTTTTTCTTATAGAATTTTATTTAACCCATGCGCAGTTTTAATAGATACATGGTGGAATGTGAATCTAAAATGAACTTAGCAAAGTCTTTCATAAACTGGTTTTAATAGATACATGGTGGAATGTGAATTCCGGAATATAAATTCTATAAATCCGCCCGTTTGAGTTTTAATAGATACATGGTGGAATGTGAATGAAGAATTTACAAATTATCTTAAAGAAGCCGGTTTTAGTTTTAATAGATACATGGTGGAATGTGAATTCGAATGAGGAAGCCTTAAACCGTTATATGGCATATGTTTTAATAGATACATGGTGGAATGTGAATACAAGAGAATACGGTTATTTAACTATAGATTATATTGTTTTAATAGATACATGGTGGAATGTGAATTCATTCCGGTAACAGCCGTAGCACCCGCGTTATATAGTTTTAATAGATACATGGTGGAATGTGAATACTCCTGCTGTGTTACATTATGCAGCTTCCTTATCGTTTTAATAGATACATGGTGGAATGTGAATTTATAGAGGACGAAATAGACCGGAGCCGGGATCTTTGTTTTAATAGATACGTAGTGGAATGTGAATTGGCGCAAGGATTGGTCGGCTGTATCGGATATGCCGGGTTTTAATAGACACATGGTGGAATGTGGATTATGGACATTTTACATAGTATTGAGCTTGAGTTACGTTTTAATAGATACATAGTGGAATGATAACAAAGAAAATATAATTAAAATAAAAGGGGGAAAATAAAATGAAACAAGGAGAACAGGAAGCGAAGGAGATTTTACAATTAAAAGGCTATATATTTGACAATCAATATTATGATGATAATTCAAGTAAGAGTATGCCTGATCTAAAATTTCAAGGAGGGAATTATTTAGAAGTAACACATACGCAACATAATAATAAAATA
>ULWW01007307.1_pt1 | contig 32913 bp, 24 predicted proteins | sample 1960741 | NCBI WGS metagenome assembly ULWW01 (sample SAMEA4835823, study PRJEB28245) | human gut metagenome | biome: gut microbiome; material: fecal sample | place: Denmark | collected 2008
GACTGCGTGATGACCTTTTTCGGCTCAACAGCCAACGACGCGGCCTTCAACGCGTGGATCACCGACACTGTGCCCAATGAGGCGCGGGGCAAGGCTGAATCCGTGCTGGCCATCCTGCCGCTGATCTCCATGCTCGTCATTTTCGGACTGTTCGACAGCATGACGCAGCGCGGGCAGTGGCAGAAATTCTTTGCGATCTTCGGCGGACTCGTCGTGCTGACGGGCGTTGTGTCCATCTTCCTGATCCCCGAGCCGAAGCTGGAACCGAGACGGGACAGCTATCTGAAAAACCTTGTCTACGGGCTCCGCCCGACTGTTGCGAAAGAGAACCCGGCGCTCTATCTGTCCTTTGCGGCGTTCTGCCTGTTTTCCGTGGCCGTGCAGGTCTTCTTCCCGTATCTCATTATCTATATGCAGAACTATCTGCATTTTGACGGCTACGCCCTCGTGCTGGGCATTGTACTGATCTTTGCGTCGGTCGTGAGCGTGCTCTCCGGCCGCGTGATCGACCGGCTCGGCGAACTGCGGTGCGTACTTCCGGCGGCAGGAGTCATGTTCGCCGGACTGCTCGGCATGTTCTTCGCGCGGTCGATGCTGGCCGTGATCCTGACGGGCTGCATTATGATGTCCGGCTATATGCTGGTCACGGCGATTTTGTCCGGTGTCATCCGCGACCATACACCTGCCGGAAAGGCCGGACATTTTCAGGGCATCCGCATGATCTTCGGCGTTCTGCTGCCGATGATTTTAGGCCCTGCCATCGGCGCAGCGGTCATTCGCGGCAGCGATTCCACCTATGTTGATCTCGGCGTGGTAAAGACTGTGCCGACGCCGTCCATTTTCCTTGCGGCAGCCGTCGTGCTGCTGCTGATTCTGCCGCCGGTGCTGCTACTTAAAAAGAAGGAGGAGGCAAAATGCTGACACGCTGGGGTGAAACACTGGACAAGGACACTGTTTTGCAGGAATATCCCCGCCCGCAGCTTGTGCGGGAAAGTTATTATAATCTTAACGGCCTCTGGGACTATGCCATCACGGCCTCCGACGCCTGCCCCAGCGCGTGGGACGGGAACATTCTCGTGCCATTTTCGCCGGAAGCGCCGCTGTCCGGGGTGGGCCGGGCCCTGAAGCCCGGTCAGGTGCTCTGGTACCGGCGGACGCTGCCGTTCGGAAAGCAGGACGGCAGGCGGATGCTGCTGCACTTCGGAGCCGCCGACCAGCGGGCATGGGTGTACGTCAACGGCCTTCTTGCCGGGGCGCATACAGGCGGGTATACAGCCTTTACGCTGGATATTACAAAGCTTCTGCAAGATGGCGAAAATGTCCTGACCGTCGCTGTGCGTGACGATACGGACACCGTGCCCCTCTCGCGCGGGAAGCAGAAGACAACGCGCGGCGGCATCTGGTACACGCCGCAGAGCGGCATCTGGCAGACCGTCTGGGCGGAACAGGTACCGGAGCATTATATACAGTCGCTTCTGTTTACTCCGGAACTGCCGGAAGGACGCATCCGCTGGATGCTCACCGCGTCCGCGCCGAAAGGCGCTCGAATCGAAATTTCCTATCAGGGAACTCCGGTCACCGAGGGCGTAACGGACGAGGACGGCTGCGGCAGCGCCGTTCTGCCGCCGGAGCAGCTGCACCTGTGGTCCCCGGAGGCGCCGAACCTCTATGACGTAACCGTCACATTGGGGGACGATACCGTCAAAAGTTATTTCGCCATGCGCACCGTCGGCACCGGGATAGACGCAGCAGGTCATCCGTGCCTGCTGCTGAACGGGCAGCCGTACTTCCACCACGGCGTGCTCGATCAGGGCTACTGGCCGGACGGGTTATATACCGCACCGTCGGACGACGCGCTGATCTATGATATCGAACTGATGAAGCGTCTGGGCTTCAACATGCTGCGCAAGCATATCAAGGTCGAGCCCATGCGCTGGTATTATCACTGCGACCGGCTGGGCATGCTGGTCTGGCAGGACATGCCCTCCGGCGGCGGACAGTACAATCTGCTGACCATCTCCGCGCCGCTCATCACCGGCATTCATCTCAAGGACAGTCATTACCGCCTTTTCGCCCGTACGGACGCGCAGGGCCGCGAGGACTTCACACGCGAACTGACGGAGCTGATCACGCAGCTGCAGAACTGCCCGTGCATCGTCTTGTGGGTGCCGTTCAACGAGGGCTGGGGACAGTTTGACGCGAAAAACGCAGTGCGGCTGATCCGCAGGCTCGACCCCACGCGGCTGATCGACCATGCCAGCGGCTGGCACGATCAGGGCGTGAGCGATGTGAAAAGCCTGCATGTGTACTTTAAGCCCTATCGCTTCCGGCCTGACAAGAAGGGCCGCGCAGTCGTTCTGTCGGAGTTCGGCGGATACAATCTGCCGGTTGCGGGACATACCTGGAACACGAAAAACTTCGGCTACAAGGGCTATCAGACGCCCGAGGCACTGGGCGAGGCGGTCAAAACGCTCTATGAAACGCAGATTATTCCTGCACGCAGAGCGGGGCTTGCCGCCGACGTTTACACGCAGCTGAGCGATGTAGAGGATGAGGTCAACGGCTTTGTGACCTATGACCGGCGCGTGGAAAAGCTGCCGGAGGCGCTGATGCAGGCCATCGCGCAGGAACTGAGAGGAGATTGACCATGAAAAAACGGATACTGGCGCTGCTTCTGGTGCTGACGCTGCTGGTGCTCGGCGGCTGCACGGTGCGCGACACGGTGCAGGTCATGGGAATCAGCGTTACGACGCTGCAGGAGTTGGCGGACGCTGCGCTGTCCGAGGACACGGAAGCGCCCGAATCGGGCGAGCAGTTTGTCACTGCCGAAGACCCGGAGGTCACGCAGACTGCCGACACGGTCGATGCGCACGGGTATTATTACGATGCAGAGCACGTCGTTCTGTATCTTGACGCCTACGGCCATCTGCCGGAGAACTATATCACAAAGTCCGATGCCCGCGCGCTCGGCTGGGAGGGCGGCAGCGTTGAAGCATACCGGGAAGGAGCCGCCATCGGCGGCGACCGCTTCGGCAACCGCGAAGGGCTTCTGCCGGAGAAAACAGGAAGAACCTATACCGAATGCGACATCAACACGCTCGGCGCGGACTCGCGCGGGGCCGAGCGGCTGATCTTCTCGAACGACAGGCTGTATTTTTACACGTCCGACCACTACGCGTCGTTTACGGAGCTGACCGTGGACGGAGGCACCGTCATATGGAACTGACCTACCGGATCGACTGCCGGGAACTGACCTCCCGCGCTGCTGCGCACGACTGCTTTGCGCGCGTGTTTTCGCTGCCCGCGTCCTATGGGCGGAATCTCGACGCACTGTACGATGTTCTGACCGATCTGCCGCCGTGTACGCTTATATTGGAGCATATTGACTGTCTGTATGGTACACTCGGGCCGTATGCGGAAAAGCTGCTTGACACCTTCCGCGATGCAGCGCTGGAAAACAAAAATATCCAAATTCAAGAAGATGCCAAAACTTTTTGAGCATTTTTTGGCATTGTCTATATTGTAAAAAAACGGGCCATTTTCCTTGTGCGAATTGTCAATTTACAAAGCACGGCATTGTCGGATACAATACGCATTATGAACGAACTGTTAATAAGTCGTTTAAGAAAGAGAAATCAAGGAGGAACTCTATGGAAATCCAAACTGGCGCATTGGTTATTGTCCTTGCGTACATGGTCGGCATGATGATCATCGGCTACGTCGTCGGCAAGATCAACATCAAGGGCAGCGCAGACTATCTCGTTGCCGGCCGCAGAATGGGCCTGTTCATGGTCGCGTTCTCGCTGTCTGCCAACAACATCGGCGGCGGCAGCACCACCGGCCTCGCGCAGAAAGCGTTCGGCGCATGGGGCGTCAGCGCGATCTGGTACGTCCTGGCCGCGTCTCTGGCCATGATCCCGCTGGCCTACTTCGCTCCCAAGATCCGCAAGACCATGGCTGTCACGATCCCCGAGGTCGTCGGCCGCCGCTTCGGCAAGGTTTCCAGCAACTTCACGGCAGTCCTCAGCGTCCTGTCGCTGTTCTGCCTGACCTCTTCCCAGATCGGTGCTTCCGGTGCTGTTATCAACGCGCTGATCCCGACGATCCCTCTGAACGTCTGCCTGCTGCTGGCCGGTTTCGTCACCATCTTCTACACGACCTTCGGCGGCATGATCGCGGATCAGGTCTCCGACCTCATCCAGTTCGGTATCATTCTCGTCGGTCTTGCCATTGCAACGCCGATCGTCCTGAAGCATGCCGGCGGCTGGGCTGCGATCTCCGCTGCTCTGCCCGGAGAAAAGCTGAACATGACCCAGATCGGCTGGGCCTCCATCATCGGCTACTTCTTCAACTACTTCTGCACCTTCCTCTGCGGCCCCGAAATGGTCTCCCGCTTCGAGACCTGCAAGGACGAGAAGACTGCAGTTCGTGCTTCCTTCCTCTGCGCCATCCTCATGGCTGCCATGGCAATTTTCCCGACCCTCCTCGGCCTCGCTGCCTTCGCTCTGAAGGATCAGCTGCCCAGCCTTGCTGAGAACGGCTCCAACGCCATGATGGTCGTCACTGGCACCTATGCGCCCGGCATCATCACCGGCCTCATCTCCGCCGCCATCATCTGCGCGACCATGTCCTCGGCAGACTCCAATCTGCTGTGCATGTCCACGATGATCATCAACGACATCTATCCCGGCTTCGGCGGCAAGAAAAAGCTGAATGACAAGCAGACCATCTTCTATACCCGTCTGTGCAACGTTATTGCAGCGCTCATCGCCATGTGCATCTCCATGTTCGGCGTTTCCCTCGTCGCCATGAACACCTTCGCATTCGGTATCCGCTGCGCAGGCCCGTTCGCGGCATACGGCCTCGGCCTTGCCGTTCCGAAGGCAACAAAGAACTCCGGCCTGATCTCCATCTTCACCGGCACCATCGCTTTCGTCGTCTGGCAGCTTCTGTCCAACGGCGGTACGCTGTGGTTCATGATGCCGGTCGTCTTCGGCAGCCTTGTCTCCGTCATCACGTTCTATGTTGTGAACCTGATCGAGTGGAAGCGCGGCGTTCCCGCTGCTCCCTCCGCTTACGCTGTCGAGGAAGCCAAGTAATCCCTCTTCCCCCAACTGAAACCGCCCGCCCTGCCATGCGGCAGGGCGGGTTTTCTGCCTCTTGACATTTTCTGTAGAGTTCGTTAAAATCTGTTCATCGGAGGGTCGATTCATTGATTATTCGGCTGGATAAGATGCCGGGCATGCGTCCGGGGTTTTATCCGGTCTTTTTTTGGAGTTGAAGCTATGGAAAACCAGAAAAATGATTTCCTGAACGGGCCAATTCTTTCCCCGCTGCTGCGGTTTGCGGGGCCGGTGCTGCTGGCGCTGTTTCTGCAGGCGATGTACGGCGCGGTCGATTTGATCGTTGTCGGAAAATTCGCGGGCACAGCGGACATCTCCGCCGTCTCGACCGGCAGTCAGGCTATGCATCTTGTCACATCGCTTCTCGTCGGGCTCACAACGGGCGTGACCGTTCTTCTGGGCCAGAAGATCGGCGAGGGCAGGCCGGACGAAGCCGGGAGTGTCGTCGGCAGCGCGATCTGCCTGTTCGTGTGCGTCGCGCTTGCGCTAACGGCGCTGCTTTCTGCGCTGACCGAGCCATTCTGCCGTCTGCTGCAGGCCCCAGAGGAGGCCTTTGTTCCCACGACACAGTATGTGCGCATCTGCTCGGCGGGAACGCTGTTCATTGTGGCGTTCAACGTCATCGGCAGCGTCTTCCGCGGGCTTGGCGACTCCAAAATGCCGCTGATCACGGTTGCGATCGCGTGCGTTACGAACATTTTCGGCGATCTGCTGCTGGTAGACGTATTCCAGATGGGTGCAGCCGGCGCGGCGCTTGCAACGGTGTTCGCACAGGCGGTCAGCGTGATTTTGTCCCTGTTCGTCATCATGCGCCGCAAACTGCCCTTTACGTTCCGCAAGGAGCAGCTGCGCTTTGACCGGCCGCTCACAGCCGGAATTCTGCGTCTCGGCATTCCGATTGCGCTGCAGGACGTGCTGGTCGGCGTGTCGTTCCTCGTCATTCTGGCTATTGTCAATTCTCTGGGACTCTTGCAGTCTGCCGGCATGGGCATTGCGGAAAAGGTCTGCGCGTTCGTCATGCTGCTGCCGTCGGCATTTTCTCAATCCGTGTCCGCGTTTGTCGCGCAGAATACCGGCGCAGGTAAGCCGGAACGCGCAAAAAAAGCGCTGCGCTACAGCGTCGCCGTCTCGCTGTGCATCAGCGTGTTTGTGTTTTACTTCAATTTCTTCCATGGCGATCTGCTCGCTGGAATTTTTGCAAACGACCATGCCGTCATTCTCGAAGCGGCAGACTATCTCAAGGCCTACGCCATCGACTGTCTGCTGACCTCATTCCTATTCTGCTTTGTCGGCTATTTCTCCGGCCTCGGCAAGACAGTCTTTGTCATGACGCAGGGCATTCTGGGCGCGTTCGGCGTCCGTATCCCCGTGTCGTTCGCCATGTCCCGGCTGCCGAACGTGCGCCTGTTCTACATCGGCCTTGCGACCCCCTGCTCGACCGTTGTGCAGGTCCTGCTGTGCCTTGGCTATTATGCGCATCTGGCCCGCAGGGAACGGCGCGCATAGCTTGGACGCGGTTGGTGCATTCTACTGGTACAATTTCGCCATGGTTCATGCCATTTTATACGATTGTGCGCTTTCAGAAAACCCCGGACGGGCTTGGCCTGTCCGGGGTTTTTTTATGCGATATCGTACTGACTCTTGTAGATTTCGTAATAGAAGCCCTTTTTCTCCAGCAGATCGCGGTGCCTGCCCTGCTCCACAATACGGCCGTCGCGCAGAACCAGAATGAGGTCGGCATCGACGATCGTGGACAGGCGGTGGGCGATGATGAAGCAAGTCCTGCCGCGCATGAGGCGGTCCATGGCTTTCTGGATGAGCAGTTCCGTGCGCGTATCGACATTGGATGTCGCTTCATCGAGAATCAGCAGTTCGCGCTGCGCGAGAAGCGCCCGCGCGATGGTCAGCAGCTGCTTCTGGCCAGAGGAGATCGATGAGGTATCGCTGCCGACCACGGTATCGTAGCCCTTGGGGAGCGTGCGGATAAAATGGTCGCAGTACGCCTCATCGCAGGCGCGGATAATTTCCTCGCGCGTCGCGTCCGGCTTGCCGAAGGCTACGTTCTCGGCGATCGTGCCGCCGAAGAGCCATGTGTCCTGCAGCACCATGCCGAAGCGGTCGCGTGTGGAGGCGCGGGAATAGTTCGCAATGTCGTGCCCGCTCAGCAGGATGCTGCCGGAATCGACGTCGTAGAACCGCATGAGCAGATTCACAATCGTCGTCTTGCCCGCACCGGTTGGGCCGACGATGGCGACGTGCTGGCCCTTTTCCACATGCAGGTTCAAATCTTGGATGAGTTCGGTATCCGGCTCATAGGCAAAATCCACATGTCGGAACTCCACGCTGCCGTCTCCGCCCGCAGGAAGAGCTTGTTCGATCGGCGCTTCCTCCGGCAGCTCCAGCAGATCGACGACGCGCCGGGCGGCCGCCTTGGCCTGCTGCAGCGTACTCAGGCCGTTGGAAATCTGCTCGAGCGGCTCGGAAAACTGCCGTGCAAACAGCACCAGCGTCACAATCACGCCCACCGGAACGCCCTGCCGCACGATCAGCCAGCCGCCGAGCAGATTGATGGCGATATACGCCAGCGAGTTGGACGCAGTGATGACCGGCTGGACGATGGCGGAGAGATAGGTTGCTTTCGCCTCGGAGACGCGGCGCGCATCGTTGATCTCCGCGTGGCGTTTGGCGCAGTGCTCCTCGAGATTGTAAGCCTTTGTCGTCGCGTAGTTCGTGTAGGCTTCTTCCACGACGGAATACAACTCGCCGGACTGCTTGAACATCTGATGGAAATACGTTTCCGACCGGCCCGCGATCTTTGCTGACAGCCAGATGGAAACCGGCATAAACGCGATCACGGCCAGCGAAAGCTGCCAGTTCTGCAGGAACATCACGACCGCGATGGCAAGGATCTGCAAAAAGCCGCCTGTAATGGTGTCGAGCACCGTATGCAGGGAGCCACCGATCCGGGACACGTCCTCCGTCATGCGCGAGAGAATATCGCCGACGGGCGTATGATCGACAAAGCTGACAGGCAGACGCTGAATTTTGTCGGAGATCTGGATGCGCAGATTGCAGGTAAAATACCGGCTGACAGCGCGGTTGAGCAGCTGCATTTTGCCGTAGCTGATGGCGGCGCGCAGGAGATACACACCGGCCAGCGCCAGAAGCCCCGGCGCGAGCTGCGCCAGCACGGACGCGCCCGTCTCCGGCGCGTCAAAATAATCGATCAGGATCTGCACCAGCGCGCCCATCTGCGTCGGGATGATCAGCGCGCACACAACGAGCGCCAGACTCATGACGACGCCGAGTGCAAGCTGCCAGCGGATGGCCTTCGCGCCCTTCAGCAGCTGAATAAGCGCGTCGGCGGAAACGTGGGTTTTCTGTTCCTGCTTCACTTCGCGTCACCTCCTGTCTGCGAGGCGTAGATCTCCTGATAGATCTTACAGCGGGACAAAAGTTCCGCGTGTACACCGTGATCGACCAGCCGCCCGCGGTCCATGACGAAGATGTGATCCGCGTTCATAGCCGAGGTGATGCGCTGGGTAATGACGATCTGGGTCTTGCCCTGAATTTTCTCATTGAGGCTCCGGCGCAGGTTCGCTTCTGTCAGGAAGTCGAGCGCAGAGAAGCTGTCGTCGAAGACATAGATCGGCGCGTCCTTCAAAATCGCGCGTGCGATGCACAGACGCTGCTTCTGGCCGCCGGAGAGGTTCTTGCCGGACTGCTGGAGCGGATGCTCCAGATGCTCGGGCAGGGAATTGAGGAAAGGTGTGAGCTGCGCGATATCGGCGGCTTCGAGAATGTCCGCTTCCTCCGCGCCGGGACGGCCCATCTCGATATTGTGCCGGATAGTGCCGGAATACACGGCGGTCTTCTGCAGAACGCAGCTGATGTTCTTCCGGATCACGCCCCGGTCGATCTGCGAGGCACTGACGCCGTCGAAGAGGATCTGTCCCTCAGTCGGCAGGCGGAAGGACAGCAGCAGCTGCACGAGCGTACTTTTGCCGCTGCCCGTGCCGCCGATGACGGCGATCTTCTGTCCCGGCAGGATGTGCATGCTGACGTCCTGCACAGCAGCCTCCGATGCGCCCTCATAGCGGAAGGTCACATGGTCGAAGGTAATTTCGCCGCCGAACGTGTGCTCCGCGCCCTTGGCTGTCTCCTGCATTCCTGTGGCGTGAAAGATCTCGCCGATGCGATCAGCCGCGACCTTTGCGTGCGGCAGCATGACCATGGCAAAGCCGCCCATCAGAACGCCGTTGGCGACAAGCGCCAGATACTGGATGATGGCAAAGATATCGCCGCCGGAGATGGCGCGGCTGCCCGTCTCCATGCGCCAGCCGCCGAGCCATATGATCGCCACGCCTGCGAGATTCACAAGCAGCACGGCCGCCGGGCTCAGAAGTCCCATCTGCACGTTGGCATTGATGATGTTCTCGGCCATGACGTGTGTGGCGTCGGCGATCTTCTGCTGCAGACTCGCTTCCTTATTAAATGCGCGGATAACGCGGATGCCGTGCAGACGTTCGCGCATGACGTCGTTCTGGATATCGATGTACTTATCAGATGTTTCGTGCAGAGGGCCGATGCGCTTGCTGATGGGCCGGACGATCAGGAAAATCGCCGGGACGAACAGCAGCAGGATCAGGCTCATCGTCACGTCCTTGCGCAGCGCCAGAATGACACCGCCGAAAAACAGCACCGGAATCGTAATGAGGCTGCCGGAGATCATCGATGCGACCCAGGAGACGGTGCCGATGTCGTAGGTTGACCGGGACAGGAGCGCTGCCGCGCCGATAGAATTGAATTCCTCGAACGTCATATTATTGACGAGGGAAAACACGTCTGTGCGCAGATCGGCATTGAAACCCGCGACCACGTCACAGCTGATCTTCCGCCCAGCCAGAAGCGCGGCAAGACCCGCCGCCGCAACGGCCAGCATCCACGCGCAGCAGCGCACAATATATGCAAAATCCGACTGCCGGACACCGTTATTCAAGATGTCGTTCATAATCGTCGGCAGCAGCAGATCGCACACTGTCGCCGCCGCGACCAGCAGCATCGCCAGTGCAATGCGCCTGCGGTACGGCTTCAGATAGGGTAGGATATCCTTCATGAATGGCTCTCATTCCTTTCTGTCAATCAAATTCCAAGAGACAGTCTTAAAAGGTATTATACCATAGAAAACAAACGTTCGCAAGCGTCAATTCCTTTCTATTTTGCAGACCCGCGGCCAGAGAAAACGGCAGATATTCCATCCGGCGGCCGTCTGGATTTCTTTTCCTATCAGCAAGGAAAATCCATATAATTATCGATGAAAATGTCGAAGAGGGTTGAAATTTACGGAAAAAACTGCTATTATTATAATCCGCATATAGTCCGCAAAGAGGCATTTACTTTCATGAGGGCGCGCCGGGGCATACATGCCAAGTCCCGGACGCACGCCGAACAAAACCGCATCTTACAAAAGGAACAGAGAAATCATGGGAAAGCGCACAAGCAGGCCTGTTGACCTGCCGACCGCAGAGCAGCTTGCGACGGAACGCAGGCGGCTGCGATATAAAAGCAAATATAGCCGGACGCTCAGAAGTACGGTTGCAATTCTGGTCGTCGTCGCAGCGCTGGCGGTGCTGATCGCTACGCTCTGGATGCCGGTGCTGCGCATTTACGGCAGTTCCATGTCACCGACGCTGCAGGATGGCCAAATCGTTGTCAGTATCAAAAGTTCACGCTTTGAGCCAGGCGATATCGCCGCGTTCTATCACGGAAACAAGCTTCTCATCAAGCGGTATCTCGCAGGCCCCGGGCAGTGGGTTGACATCGACGAAAATGGGAACGTTTTCGTTGACGGGTCGCTGCTGGACGAACCGTATCTTATGGAAAAGGCTTACGGCCAAACCAACATCGAACTGCCGTATCAGGTGCCGGACGAGCGATATTTCCTGCTGGGCGACAACCGCGACGTATCCGTTGATTCTCGGAACACGACGGTCGGCTGCATCTCGACGGAGCAGATCGTCGGCAAGGTCATTTTCCGGATCTGGCCGCTCAACGTATTCGGCCCTGTATATTGATAATGTAACTAATGTAACAAAACACGCACAGAATCGGAAAGAGAGGAGGTATCGGCATGCGGAGACCTCTGCCGGTTCGGGCAATCAACTATCTGAAAACACATCTCCAAAAGAAAAAATGGCGCCGCGTCGTGACGGCGCTCTCCTGCATCGTCGTGTTCTGCACGACCTATGCGCTGATCCTTCCAGCGGTTACAATGTCGCAGCAGCCGTTCTGCGGAAAGGAAGAGCATATCCACGATCCTGAAAGCTGCTATGCGCGCGTGCTGGTCTGCGGACAGGATGCGCCGGATGAAGACACGCCGGAGCAGCCGGAACACGTCCACACGGACGCATGTTATCAGGAGGAGGCCATTCTGGTCTGCGAACTTGCAGAGGGCGAGGGTGCCCACCTGCACACGGCGGACTGCTTTGACGAAGCGGGCAATATCGTCTGCGGTCTGGAGGAGAACCTCGGACACCAGCATACGGCCGACTGTTACCGCACAAGTTGGGTGCTCATCTGCGGACAGGAAGAGGGCGCGGACGAAGAAGCCCCGGCGCAGCACGAGCATACCGATGCCTGCTATGAAGATCTGCTTATCTGCGAACTGGAGGAGCATCAGCACAGTCTTGCCTGCTATTCAGACCCCGAAGCCGACCTGGAGTCCCCCGCCGTATGGGAGCGGACAATCCCGCGGGATCTCACGGACGATTTGGCTGCAAATGTCGCGGCAGTCGCAAACAGCCAGCTTGGCTACGCGCAGAGCAGCCGCAACTATGCCGTGGATGAAAACGGCGGGATTCACGGCTATACGCGCTACGGCGCGTGGTTCGGCGATCCATATGGCGAATGGTGCGCCATGTTCGCCTCTTTCTGTCTGCACTATGCAGGCGTCGAGCAGTCCGTCTTCCCCTATGCCTCCGGCTGCATCTACTGGACAGAGCAGCTGACGGCCGCGGGACTCTATGCCACCGCCGGAACGATGGCTCCAAGGACGGGCGACCTTGTCTTCTTTGATCGAGACGGCGACCGCCTTGCCGACCATGTTGGCATCATCACAGACGCACAGCCCGAAGCGATCACAACTGCGGAGGGCAATGTTGGCGGCTGCGTCGTCAGAAAAACCTATGCTCTGGACGACGCCTCGATCCTCGGCTACGGCGTCCTGCCCGTCAGCGCGCCGGATACCCCGGATGAACCGGACACCCCTGACGAACCGGATCCTGGCCCGCAGCCCATCTGCGGGTTGGAAGCACACACGCACGGCCCGGACTGCTACAGCGAAGATGGGCTTTTGATCTGTCCGCTGCCGCAGCATACGCACACGGCGGACTGCTACGAGCAGTTGGAAGAGCAAACGCCGCTGTGTGGTCTGAACGAGCATACACATACGGAAAGCTGCTATGATGCGGACGGAACGCTTCTCTGCACGCTTCCGGAGCATACGCATACGGATTCCTGCTATCTCCCGCGAGAACCGGCCAAGCAGGACTTCAGCTATGATGATGCACAGCTGCATCTGCGCGTCACAGTCGAAAGCCCCCAGCCGCTGCCGGAGGGTACAGCGCTTGCCGTGCAGACGGTGGACGCAGACAGCACGCTTCTGTCTGCGTCCGCATCGAGCGGCGCGGAGCAGTGGATCGTCCGGCAGATCGGACTGACACAGGCTGAAACGCCGGTCGATACCAGCGAAATGACGCTGACGGCGGAGGTTCTGGTCAAGAGCGCCGCTCTGTCTTCCCTGTTTGAACAGGCGGACGAAGATATACTGGATGCCGACACGGGCGTGACAGTGTCCGTCATGCAGACGGACGAGGATGCAGGTTTGCAGGAGGTCGAAAGCGTAACGGTCGCGCCGGGCGAGTCTGTGCCCGTGCTGACGGTCAGCGTACAGGATGGGACGCTCGTTCTGCTGGCCTCGTCGGCGAATCCGGAATTCACGGTGCAGTATTACGCGGAAATTCCGCGCTTCGCCTCAGAGGGACACGCTGCACTGACCATTTTTGACACAAGCGGTCAAAAGCTCCCAACCAACGGCACAACGAACCCCACAAGGGAGCTTCACCTGACAGAGGCCGGGACGCTGACAAGCAAGAATGCCGGAAACGCTACGCAGGAATATGTCGTTGCGACTACGCCGGAACTGACGCGGATGTACGCCGACAATACCTTTGAATATGTCAGCGCGCCGGAGCCGAAATATGTTGACAAGCTGATGGACAACGAGCACTATCAGATCAAGGATATCTGGGTGCTGAAGGACGGCCGGGACGGCGCCAGTACCAGCGCGGACGACTGGGATGTTTACACCTACTCCGACTCCATCCGCTTCACCAACCGGCAGGCTGCCGCCGAGCAGGATCCGAGCCTCATTTATATCAAGCCCGGAAAGCAGACTGTGCTCCGGCTGGTCTACGATGCGGTGCAGGACAGCTTCACCACCCCCGCCGCGTTCTATGACTATGACATTTCCAGCGGAACGAACGGCGCCGGAAAGTGGTCAACCGGCATCACGGGCATCAATTCGCAGGGGAACTACGGAACCAGCACGAACGGTCTGCGAAAATGGGATTCGTACTGTGATGTGCTGGCCTTCGGCAACGCAAACTGCGGCACCGGTATGGGCAACTACAAATTTGACAACATCTATCTGAACCGCCACAGCGGCGTACCAGCGCATTTCGGCTGTACCTTCGGTCTGGTAAAGGGACTGCAGGACGGCAAGATCGTTTATGACGACTGGGTCGTTGCGCCGAAGCTCTTCAACGACGGCGACGCCAACGGCAAGCACACCTATTCCGGCAGCAGTCTGACGTTCCAGCAGGTGGGCGATACCCATACGCTCACCGCGGCCAGCGTCGCGGGGCTTGGCTCCATCGACCGGCTGGATAAGTTCTTCAATCCGTCGCCCAGCGCCAGTACGACGCACACGCATATTTACACAAACGACTTCTGGCCGCTGGACGCGGCGAAAGAAAAGAAAGACCCGCTCTTCGGCAGTTACAGTAATCCGATCTATTATCAGGGCTATGCAAGTGCTGACGGCATCAGCGGAAGCTGGACCGATGAATCCACAGCGCTTCCGGTCAGCGACGACGGGCAGGCGCACAACTCCTTCTTCGGCATGCAGTATGCCGTCGAATTCACGCTGACGCCGGACTATATCGGGCCGCTGGAATACACGTTCTTCGGTGACGACGATATGTGGGTCTTTTTGGACAATACGCTCGTCTGCGACATCGGCGGCGTCCATTCCTCGGTCGGCGAATACGTCGATCTATGGGACTATCTGAGTCAGGAAGGCCGGACAGAGACCGAGAAGCACACACTGACGGTCTTCTATACCGAGCGCGGCGCGTCCGGCTCCACCTGCTACATGAACTTCACGCTCCCGTCCGTCTCCGGCATCAACATCAAGCAGACGACGGGCGGCCTGATGGTCTACAAGGAGGTCTCCGGCGAGGCTGACCCGGAGCAGGCGTTCACGTTCCACGCCGTCTTTACCAGCTCAGACGGCAGCGCGCTCACGGACGATCATACCTGCTATCGCTATAACGCAAACGGCGTCAGAATTGATCAGTTTAATCTCCATTCCGGCGGCAGCTTCCAGCTGAAGGCTGGAGAGCATCTGGAAATTCTGAACCTGCCGGTCGGCACAAGCTACGCCATCGTCGAAGACAGCGCCGCCGGCTATACCACGACGCACACGGTCAACGGCGTCGTCAGCGCAGGCGCAAACGCCACAGGCATCATTGTCAAGGATACGCTGAACGAGGTCGTGTTCACCAACACACGCGGAACTGTCCCGCTGCGGCTGCAAAAGCTGGATCAAGACGGCAATCCCCTCTCGGGCGCAGTCTTCCGCCTCCAGAACGCGGACGGAGACACGATCAATGTCGTCAAAAACGGAGACGGCAGCTACTCCGCCGTCAGCCGCGCCGCAGATGTGATCGAACCCGGCAAGCTTTACTACATCACCGCTGCCGGCGACCAGAGTTATGTCGTCGGCCAGAACACCTCGCTTTCGACCTTCGACGCGCAGCTGCAAAAGAAAACCGGTGCAGATACGCAAAAGGTTCGCGTCTACCAGCAAACGGACGGTTCTTATAGCTTCCAGAGCGCTGCGAACGGCAAATGGCTCGATCTGGACGGCGGTAAGCTGGACAACGGCACGCTGATCCATTTCTGGGAAAACGCCAGCACGCCGACAACGCACGACAACCAGAAGTGGTATCTGTCCGTCAACAAAGACGGCACATTCAAGATCAAGCCGCGCGTGGCCGTTCTGCACGAAAGCACAATCGTGTTTGACCTGAATCAAGCATCGTTCGCCGAGGGCCAGAAAATTCAGGGCTGGGCCGACAACGACTCTCCTGCACAGAAGTGGCTGCTCGTTCCGGTCGATCCAGTGCAGTCGCCCGCCGCGACGCAGGATCTGGAGGTCGGCGCAACCGGCGAACTGACTGTGACCGGCCTGCTGCCCGGCTGCTACACGCTGACAGAAACGAAAGTCCCAGCGGGCTTCCGGGATTCGCTCGGCGAGATCTCCCTCAAGGTCAATGCGGACGGAACCGTGATCGTGACAAAGCCGAACGTCTTTGTCGAAGTTGACGGAAAGGGCGCTCTGCTGAAGATCAAAAACCAGCATGAGGATGTTGATCTGACGCTGGAAAAGCGGCTGCTCCACAGTACCGTTACCACAAAATTCTCCTTCACCGTCACCTACACCACACCGGACGGGAGCACACTTCAGGAGACCGTGCAGCTGCGGGGCGGCGACCAGCAAACACTCACGCTTCCCTATGGCTCCGAGGTCACGATCACGGAGGAAAACCATGACGGCTTTGCCGTCGCGTTCCAGACCGGCGGAACGACGCTGGACTCGGACAACGGCTCCTGCACGTTCCGCCTTACGGAGAATATTCTCATCACTGCCGTCAACTCAGCCGGCTATGCCCTGCCCTCCACGGGCGGAGGCGGCACAGGCTGGTTTATGACCGCCGGACTGCTGCTGCTCTGCGGCGCAGCGCTCGCAGGCATCTGTCTTAGAAAGAGGAGGGATGCCCACTGAGGCCATATGGCGGACAAACCGCGTTTCTGTTTATCAGGATCATAAAAAACAAAAAGCAAGAAAGGAAGAACAAAAACAAATGAAATACATCAAAAGAACCCTGGCGCTGCTGCTGGCCGTTGTGCTCGTGCTGGCGCTGAGCATTTCGGCATTCGCAGTTGACACCAACGGTAGCATTAAGGTCGATAATGCGGTTGTCAACAAAACCTACACCCTGTACCGCATTTTCGATCTGGACAGCCACAACACAGACTACTCTGCAATCAACTACAAGGTCAGCGCAAAATGGGCAAACTTCTTCGTAACCGGAGCAGCAGGCCTGAACTATGTCACGATTGATGACATGGGCTATGTGACATGGAAAGACGGCGCAAATGCCGCTGACTTTGCCGCAGCTGCGATTGCGTACGCTACAGCAAATGGTATTGCTAACGATGGCCAGCAGAAGGCCACAGGCAGCATTGTCGAATTTACAAACCTGCCGCTTGGCTACTATCTGGTTCAGTCCGATCTGGGCGCGCTGTGCTCGCTGGATACCACCATGCCGAACGTGACCATCAAGGAAAAGAACGGCAAGCCGACTGTTGATAAGGAAGTCGAAGAAAACGGTGTCTACGGCAAGACCAACGACGCCAACATCGGCGACACCGTCAATTTTAAGACCACCATCACCGTTACGGACGGCAACCCGGTCGCCTATATCCTGCACGATAAGATGAGCGCAGGTCTGACCTTCGATCCGAACAGCGTGACCGTCAAGGTCAACGGCAAGAACTTTGCCGCTGCAAACTACGATCTCGTTACCTCCGGCCTCACCGACGGCTGCACGTTTGAACTCCGATTCCATGATGCAGACAATGCCAGCGTTTTGAAGCCGAACGACGTTGTGACTGTGGAATACTCCGCAACGGTCAACGATCAGGCCGTGATTGCCGGAATCGGCAACCCCAACGACACATGGCTGGACTATGGCAACGATCAGCAGACCGCGCATTCCACGACCCGCACTTATGTTTGGGAAATGAAGGTCATCAAGTTCACCAAGAAGAACAACGAAGAGGTCAATCTGAAGGACGCACAGTTTGTTCTGTACAGACTCAACGGTACAACGAAGGAATACGTCGTTGCTGACAGCAGCAACAAGGTCACCCGCTGGACGGAGAACACCTATGACTCCGATCTGACCCCCAAGGCGACTGTCTTTACCACTCCTGAAAACGGTACGTTCACGATCAGCGGTCTGGATGCCGGTACTTACTATCTGGAAGAGATCAAGGCTCCCGCAGGCTACAACATGCTGAAAGAGCCGATCGAGATTGTTATCACTGCATCGATCGATCAGACTGGTGCCGGTACGGCTACCGTGACCTATAACAAAACCTCTACGGGCGATGTCATGGTTGAAAACCAGACTGGCACGGAACTGCCCTCCACCGGCGGCATCGGCACGACGATCTTCTACATTGTCGGCAGTCTGCTGGCTGTCGGCGCTGTGATTCTGCTCGTGACCAAAAAGCGCATGGGCAAGACTGAAGGCTGATCATCCCAGCTTATAGGAAACAGGTGCGCGGCCTCGGCCGCGCACCGCTCACAGCATCAAGGAGAAGCCTGCAAATGAAAAAACATCTGTCCACGATTGCGTTGATCCTCGTGCTGCTTGCAGGCGTGTCCCTGCTTCTGTATCCGACCGTCAGCGACTACTGGAACGCCCGCCACGCCTCGAAGGCTGTGGCGGATTACACGCAAAACGTGCAGGCGCTGGACCAGGACGCCTATGACGAGCTGCTGGCGGCGGCGGAGGATTATAACCGGTCGCTGCTGACGCGGGAAAACGGCTTTTTCCTGACCGAGGAGCAGCAGGCGCAGTATGAGAGTCTGCTGGACATCAGCGGCACCGGCATCATGGGCTATATCGAGATTCCGTCCATCAACGTCTCTTTGCCGATCTACCACGGCACCAGCGATTCCGTTTTGCAAATCGCGGTCGGACATCTGGACTGGACAAGTCTCCCGGTCGGCGGCGAAAGCACACACTGCGTCCTCTCCGGCCATCGCGGACTGCCCAGCGCAAAGCTGTTTACCAATCTCGATCAGATTGTCGAAGGCGATACGTTCATCATCCGCGTGCTCGACGAGGTTTTGACCTACGAGGTTGACCGCATCCTGATCGTCGAGCCGGAGGACGTCACTGCCTTGCAGATTGAGTCCGGAAAAGACCTGTGTACGCTTGTCACTTGCACGCCCTACGGCATCAACTCCCACCGGCTTCTGGTGCGCGGCCACCGCGTTGAAACCGAGCAGGAGGAAGCGGCCGTCCGGCTCGTCTCCGACGGCATCCAGATCGAGCCGCTGCTCGTCGCGCCCGTCGTGGCGCTGCCGATGCTGCTGGCGCTGCTGCTCGTTCTGCTGCTGTCCGGAAACAAGCGGACACACAATGACGAGACAGATGACTCGGACGCACCCTCCTGAGTCTTCGCTTTGAGCGCCTCGCATTATTTCGATATCGTCGTATATATATTCAGCTGTATCGAAACATTAGCTTGCATCCATGGCTTTAGGATGGTATGATGAGTTTGCTGAAACGGACAGCGGAATGCGCGGAGGCATGCGGCACTTGTTCGTTCCAATTCCTCGTCATCCTTTCTGACATTTCTGACATCTCCTCTCCGCATCCGCACCGCACATTCGCAGGACCCCGCCGGGCATTCGCCGCCCGGCGGGGTCCTGTGCGTTCGGCAATGCGGAATTTTATCATTTTTTGTTTGAAATTACGAAACGCTCCATTGCAATCCCATTCGGCTGCTGGTATAATGCGAGCAGAAGCAGCTCCTGCTGGTACTGCTTTCCCAAACGCTATTTTCTTTGGAGGATAACCATGCGATATAAAAAATTTCTTGCGCTTCTGCTGGCGCTGACGCTCGTGTGCGGGAGCCTGTCCGGCTGCGCGTCTGAGCGGCAGACGGAACCGGCAGAGCCGACTGTATCCTTTACGGACTCTCTCGGTCGGACGGTCGATATTCCCGAAACGCTCACGCGCGTGGCCCCGAGCGGTGCAGTCGCGTCGATGTTTCTGGCGACCATTGCGCCCGAATACATGACGACCATCAACGCAACGCCGTCTTCGAGCCAGTATAAATATCTCGACCCGCGCCTGATTGATCTGCCGACGACCGGCCAGATGTATGGCAGCAAATCGACGCTGAATCTGGAATCCATTCTGACCTCCGGTGCGCAGATCGTGATTGATCTGGGCGATAAAAAGGACAACATGGCCGCCGATCTGGACGCGCTGCAAAGGCAGATCGGCATGCCCGTGATCTTCATCGAAGCAGATCTTCCGCATATGGCCGAAGCGTACCGAACGCTCGGGAACATTCTGAGCGGAAAAGAAGCGCGCGGCGAAGAACTAGCGGCGTTCGTCGAAGAAACCGTCTCGATGGCGAAGGAAAATGCCTTGAAAATTCAGGATGCCGAACGCATTTCTGTCCTGTACACGTCCGGCTCGTCCGGGCTCAATACGAACGCAAAGGGCTCCATTCAGGCGCAGGTGCTCGACCTCATGGGCATTGAAAATGCCGCCGTGGTCGAAGACGTCAGCAATAAGGGCGGCGGCAATCCCATCAATCTCGAACAGCTTTACCGCTTTGACCCGGACGTGATTTTATTTACAGCAGGCAGCACTTACTCGACTGCGGCAGACGACGAGGCGTGGCAGCCGCTGCGCGCGATCGAAGCCGGACGGTATTACGAGATTCCATCCATGCCCTACAACTGGCTTTCCAATCCCCCGAGTCTTAATATGCTGCTGGGCGTATGGTGGCTGGGAAATCTTCTGTATCCGCAGTATTATGCCTATGATATGGTAGAAAAGACACAGGAAATGTTCAGGCTGCTCTGGTCTTACGATCTGAGCGCGGACGAGGCGCGAGCCATGCTCGCAAACTCTACGCTGAAGGGTACGCCATGAAAAAGCTTCTGACACGGGGCGTTCTGCTGGTTCTGCTGTGCGCGGCGCTGGCGCTTCCAGCGCTGGCCGATTCGGTGACGGACAGCATTTCCGTTTGCATCGGCTATTTTGGCTGGGCAGAGGATGAATACGTCGAAAAAGCAAAATTTACATGGCAGGAACTTGACGACTGGTACGGCGGCGCGCTCGACACGCACGAGGAATTCTATTCCTATTCCAACGGCAGCGGCCGGACATATCTGGTCTACGCACGCGGGTTTTACATCCGCGATCTGCTGGATTACGCGGGCGTCGATGTGAATTCCATCGCCTCCATTGACTTTTTCACGAAGGACCACTCCAACGGCGCGTACCGCTCGTTCACGAAATATGCCCTGCTGGGCCAGCCGCGCTATTACTTCCCGAATCTTGCCGCAGACCCGGAAACAGGCGAACTCTACGCATGGGACGGCGGCGACGATTTATGGGTCGGCGCCTATCAGGTCGAACCGATGCTGGCGCTTGAGGACTATACCGAGTGGGACACATCCGGCTTTGACTTTGAAAGCTATATAGACGAAAGCCGGTTTTCGACAGGAAACCGGTTTCACCTCTTTTTCGGGCAAGCCAGCCCGGAGGAGGCCGCAACCAGTTCCGCGGCCAAATATGTCTATAAAATCCTTGTGACCTTCTCCGGCACACCGGTTCTGTCCAGTGAGGAAGACAATCTCGATCTCATTGTTGGCAGCGACCATGCCCTGCATGTGACCGCCGACGCGGAGGACGACGCACTGACCGATTATGTGCAGGCGAACCTTCAATATGCGTCCAGCGACCCGTCTGTTGTTTCGGTTGACCAGTACGGCAAGCTGCATGTGAACGCGGAGGGCGACGCAGTCATCACCGCCTCGTTCGGGGAATCCAGCGTAAGCGTCAATGTCCATGTCGGCTCCGGCGGCGCATCCGGCACAGGCAGCACAGCAGGAAACGGCACGGAGCCCGGCGGAGAAGCCGCCTCCGGCACGTTCGATCTGCCGAAGCCGGAGGAAACGGAGACTTCCCCAGTCACGGAGCCGGTTGACGCGCGGAGCGTCTATATTCTCTCCGGCGGCGCAGTCTCCACGGGAGAAAACGGCACGACGGCGGGCGAAAGCATGCAGGACGGAAGCGTCCAGCTTGTTCTGCCGGAAAAGGCCGCGCAGAAAACATGGCCCGTCTATGCCGCGCTGGCGCTGAGCGTGCTGCTTGGCTTCGCGTTCGGGCTTGTCCGATACAGAAAATTACGATAACGATAAGAGGAGCAAAATCATGCTGCTTGCTGCTGTTACACAAACCGCGGAAGAGCCGTTCCGCATTCATGATATCCTGCGCGCGGTTTCCGGTGCGCTGGAGGTGCCGGTCGTGGTGTTGCTGGTGGTATTCCTGCTGGCTGCCGCCGCGCTGGTGGGCTGGCTGATCGCCGAATACTGCACGGAGCGCCGCCATTTAAAGGTTGCGCTGCCGTCCTTGATGGAGCAACTCCGCACGGCGGACGACCGTGAGGCCGTAATTGAAAACAGCGGCCTGCTGCGCCGTCAGAAGGATGCGCTTCTGGAACTGCTGCGCCACCCGGATTTCACCGACGCCACGCGCGAAGCGCTGGCCGTCGAACTGTTGGAACGGGAGCAGGACCGATATGACAACATTGTGAAACTCAGTGAACTGCTTGCGCGGCTGGCGCTGATGCTGGGTCTGCTCGGTACGCTTATTCCGCTCGGTCCCGGCATGACGACGCGTCCGGAAACGCCTGCCCGACCGTGATCAGCGGCGGCGATCTGACGATCTGCGGCTCCGGCAGTCTCAAATTGCAGGCACTGGTCAACAACGCAGCTTTTATGGGCGCGGAAACGAGCAAAATTTCCATCGAAAACTGCTTGATCTCCGTATTCAAATCTGATAAGCTTGGCTTCGACGGCGGCGCATTCTGCGCAAACGGCGCAGACCTGACCATGACGAACGCGACCTTCTTCGGCCGGACAGACAGCGATAATGTCGCCGTTTTGTCAGCAGACACCATCGCTATGACCGGCTGCACCCTGCGTGTGGAGGCGGAAAAGTCCGTCCATGCGTTGCTTGGCAGCGTATCCATTGCGGACTGCAGTCTCTACGCCTCCGGCCACAGCGCCAACAGCGCGAAGACCGTTTCGCAGACCGCCGGGCTTGACGCGTTCGAGACGGTTTCGCAGCAGTCCGGCGTGACGCTGCTGGCTGCTTCCGGCTTTGCAGATGTCAAGACCGAAGCTGTCTGCCAGCAGGATGTTTTGTTCTGCACGGCCGCAGGACTGATGACCGGAACTGGGAATCAGGCGTTCTCTCCGGACAAGCCCATGACCCGCGCCATGCTCGTCACCGTTCTCTGGCGCATGGCAGGAAGTCCTGCCGCGCAGGGAAATGGCGGCTTTACCGACCTGAAAGCAGGCTGGTACCGGCAGGCCGCCGTCTGGGGCGCGCAGAACGGCATTGTTGCCGGAACCGGCGCGGGCACGTTCTCCCCGGATACTCCTGTCACAAAGGAGCAGGCTGCCGCACTGCTGGTTCGATTCGCCCGGATGCGTGGCATTTCCATCCCGGCTGACACAGCGCCCGTCTATGTCGCAGAATGCAGCGCATGGGCGCAGGCCGATGTGCAGGCCGCGTATGCTGCCTCGATTCTCGACCGTTTCCCTGCCTGTCTGGCCACACCGCAGGAAGCTGCAACGCGCGCGGAACTTGCGCGAATGCTGCGCCTGCTCTCCAATCTGCTTCAAAAAGCATAATGCTTTTTGAAATATTCGAAATATTAAAGAATCCACACGAAAGGAAGAACCTCACTATGAAGAAATTTGTATCCCTGCTGCTCGTGCTGACGATGCTCGTGACGGTGTTCGCGGGTCTTGCCGTGACAGCCAGCGCCGCCGACGCACTGCTGAGCGTTTACACGCAGGCAGGCGAGGACGGCGAAAAGACGCTTGCGAAGAGTTACACCGCCGAAGAACTCAAGAAGCTTGCGGAAACGAAGGCTGACGGCTACGGCTATCAGTACTTCAAGAAGGGCGAACAGGATGTCGTCGTGACTGAATTCGTCACGCTCGACGCGCTGCTGACCGACGCGGATGTCACCTTCGCCGACGGCGACAGCCTTTCCTTCGTCTGCGACGACGGCCCGTACACCAAGTATGCCCCCACCTACAAGGACATCACCGAGGGCAAGTATTACTTCAAGGACGGCAAGGCTGAAGAAGTCCCCGCCGCTCTCGCGCTGGTCTGGGGTGTCGGCGCAGCCGCTGACGACACCGTGGCCGATATTGCCAAGACCGCTAAAGAAGCCGGCCTGCGCTTCGTCTGCGGCACGACCGAGGCCGACTTCACGGCTGAAAAGTCTGCCGGCAAGCGTATGCCGTCCGGCGTGATGGAACTGATCGTCGTCTCCGCCGCCAAGGCTGAGGAAAAGCCTGCCGAAGAGAAGCCCACTGAGAAATCCCCTGTCGAAGAAACCAAGACCGGCTTCACCGATGTTCTGGACACAGACTGGTTCAAGGCAGACGTGGAAAAGGCAGTCGAGAACAAGCTTATGACCGGCACCTCCGCCACGACCTTCAACCCCAAGGGCGTGACCACCCGCGCTATGGTCGTTGCAACGCTCTACCGTCTTGCGGGCAGCCCCGAAGTGACCGAGAAGGCCGCTTTCACCGACGTTGCCTCCGGCAGCTACTATGAAGCAGCCGTCGCATGGGCAGCCAAGAACGAAATCGCCAGCGGCACCTCCGCCACAACGTTCGAGCCCAACAAGGCCGTCACCCGTGAGCAGCTTGCGAAGTTCCTGTTCAACTACGCCGTCTATCAGGGCATGGACGCCGTCACGCTGACTGAAAACCTCTCCAGCTTTGCAGATCATGACAGCGTCAGCGGCTACGCCGTTCCCGCCATGCAGTGGGCTGTCGGCCAGGGCTTCATCAACGGCACCGACGGCAAGCTTCTGCCCACCGGCACTGCTACCCGCTGCCAGTTTGCAGCCATTCTGAACCGCTTCACCGCCGCGCAGAGCGAAAAGGCATAAGGTTCTATCTCCCCTGTCTCCCGGCTAAAACGGTCGGGAGACATTTTTTCTGCGGTTTTCCTTGAAAAGCACGGAGAAACCGAATATAGTTGGTAAGGATGGAGTTGCTTTGCCCGATGGCAAGCCGTGAATCTGTAGGGGCCGATGCCCACATCGGCCCTTACAATTTTTCTATTCGGAGTAACTTGAACCTGAGGTATTGCTTATGAAAATTCTGATCATTGAAGACGAGGTCCTGCTGGCGGATTCGCTGCGGACTATGCTGGAAGGAAAGGGCTTCTCCGTCGAGGCTGTCCACGACGGCGAGACAGGCGCGGAATATGCCGAGACGGGCATATATGACCTGCTGATCCTCGACGTAATGATGCCCGGCATGGACGGCTATCAGGTCGCACGGCAGGTGCGCGCGAAGCGCTGCGGGACGCCGATTTTGATGCTGACAGCAAAGTCGTCGCTTGAGGACCGCATTGAGGGGCTGAATGCGGGCGCGGATTATTATCTCACCAAGCCCTTTGACGCACGGGAACTGCTGGCCTGCGTCGGTGCGCTGCTCCGGCGGCAGGGCGCGGAGGTCAACGCGCTCTCGTTCGGCAACACAACGCTCGATCTGGCTTCCGGGACGCTGATCTGCGGTGCGCGGCAGCTGCAGCTGTCCGCGCGGGAATTTGATGTCATGCGGTATCTTTTGCAGCTGAAGGGACAGAATGTGTCCAAGGAGGCTATTTTGTCCAAAGTCTGGGGTTTTGACTCGAATGCTGTAGAAAACCATGTGGAGGTCTACGTCGGTTTCCTGCGCAAAAAACTTACAGCCATCGGCTCGAATGTGCGCATTGAGGCCGTACGGCGGTTGGGCTATCATTTGGAGGTTGATGAGACATGCTGAAAAAGCTGCGGCTGAAGATCATTCTCGCAATCGTGCTGGTCGCTGCCGTGATGCTTGGCGCGATCCTCGGACTTTTTTATACGCTGACAAAGCAGAACCTGCGTACCCAGTCCATCAGCATGATGCAGGCCATCGCGGCCGATCCCTTCTCTCCTGTCCAGCCAGGGCAGGAGCCGCAGCAGGTGCACCTGCCGTATTTCGTGCTGCAGACCGACGCATTCGGCAATCTGGTTGCCATCGGGTCAAGCGATTACGATCTGACCGACCGGGCGTTTTTGCGGATGGTCGCCGCCGCGGCGCAGGCTTCACAGGACGCCATCGGTGAAATTCCGGAATACAGCCTGCGCTACTGCCGCGTGACCGGCAGCGTGATCTTTGCAGACATTTCCAGTGAACAGCAGACGCTGCGCACACTTTTAAAGACCGGAGCGCTGCTCGGCACGCTCGGCCTGCTTGTATTTTTCGGCCTTGCAGTGCTGCTGGCGCACAGCGCAGTCAAGCCCGTGGAACAGGCGTGGCGGCAGCAAAAGCAGTTCGTCGCCGATGCTTCACATGAACTCAAAACACCGCTGACCGTCATCCTGACGAACACGGAACTTTTACAAAGTCCAGACTACGACGCAGCGCAGAAGCAGACCTTTCTTTCCGGCATTGACGCCATGGCAAAGCAGATGCGTGCGCTGGTCGAGCGGCTTCTGGAACTGGCGCGGGCCGAGAACGAACAGGCTGCGTGTGCATTCGAGCCGTGTGATCTCAGCCAAATCACCGAGAGCAGCGCGCTGCTGTTCGAGGCCGCGCTGTTTGAACGCGGTCTGACGCTCCAGACAGAGTTGGAGGCGGACATTATGGTCAGCGGCGACAGACGCCAGCTTAGCCAGCTTGTGGAGATCTATCTCGACAACGCCCGGAAATATGCCTCCGGCGGCACAGTCACAGTTCGTCTTTCCCGGTGCGGGAAAAACCGCTGCCGCCTGTCCGTCTCGAACGAAGGCGAGGCGATCGCGCCGCAGGCGCTGCGGCAGATCTTTGACCGCTTTTCCCGTGCTGACGCCGCGCGGACACGCGACGGCAGCTTCGGACTCGGGCTTTCCATCGCGCAGGCCATCGCGCAGACGCACGGCGGCAGCGTCTGGGCGGAGAGCGAAACCGGCGTCAACACCTTCTTCGCCGAACTGCCCATGCGGTCCGGGCATGAAAAGCGCCAAGAAGTCCCGAAAAAGGGTATATGATTTTGTGCAGAGCGCTGGTATCCCCCCGCTTGCAAAACAGCGCAAAAAGTGATATATTAGAAATGATATAAAGTAGAGGGCGGTATGGCTATGAATACACAGCATTTGCAGTACATCATTGAGATTGAACGTACCCGTTCGATCTCACAGGCGGCGGAGAATCTATTCATCGGGCAGCCGAACCTCAGCCGTATTCTGCATGATGTGGAGCAGATGCTTGGCTTCCGCATTTTTGAGCGTTCCACGCGCGGCGTCCGTCCCACGACACGCGGCACGATCTTCCTGCAGCACGCAAAGTCCATTCTGCGCGAGACGGAGGCCATTGAAGCGCTCGGCCCCAAGCGGGCCGTGGCGAACCGGCTGCGCGTGTGCATCCCGCGCTCGGCGGCCATGCTGGATCTGACGGCACAGTATCTGGCCGGACTGCCGCAGGCAGAGCCGGTCGATGCGGTCATCCGCGAATGCCACGCGCGCACAGCGCTTGAGACGCTCGCAAGCGGCGAGACAGAGATCGGCGTAATCCGCTTCCGTTCGGAATACCGCGATTATTTTGACGAGCAGACCAGCGCCCGCGGCCTGAGTTTTGAACTTCTGAGCAAATATCACTATCTTGTCACCATGAACCAGTCGCACCCGCTTGCCGGGCGCAGTTCCGTCCTTCGCACGGAACTCGACGGACTGCCCGAGATCGTCCACGGCGATGTGTTCCGCGTACAGGGCAAACCTGAGGAACTGGTGCGCCGGAAGATCTACTGTGTTGACCGCCTGGCCCAGATGACGCTTCTCGAAACCATTCCGAATTCCTACATGCTGGCCCCGGCGATCCCGGAGCACTGCATCCAGCGCTGGAATCTCGTCCAGATCCCGTGCAGCGACAACCAGAGTTTGTATCTCAACGCGCTGGTATATCATAAGCAATATGCAATGAGTGAGATCGAAGCCGGATTTGTTCAGTTTGTGCGGGAGCACAAGGTGTCTGTCTGATGATTTGCTGCAAAAACGCGACGTTTTTCCATATCAAAAAGAGCATGCCTGCGTTCAAAAAAGCATTGGTGCTTCCAACAGAATACCGATATAATTTTATCGTAATAACCGATAAAATTATATCGGTATATTTTGTTTGATTCAAAACTGAAATTGGGGGTTTTGTGTATGAGTAAGATTACTGTCATCGGCGCGGGAAGCGTAGGCGCCACGATCGCAAACGACTTGATGATCCAGGGTATCGCATCCGAGATCGTCCTGATCGACGTCAACAAGCAGAAGGCCTTTGGCGAGGCCATGGATATCTATCAGGGCGCGCCGTTCTGTTCCCCGACGATCGTTCGTTCCGGCGATTATGACGCTGCCTCCGGCTCCGATATCGTCATCATCACCTCGGGTCTTCCCCGCAAGGCCGGACAGAGCCGTCTGGAACTGGCGCAGGCCAATGTCAACATCATCAAGGACATTGCCCCGCAGATCACCGCCGCCGCGCCAGATGCAATCTATATCATCGTCTCCAACCCGGTCGATGTGCTGACGTATGTGTTCCACAAAATCTCCGGCGTTCCCGAAAGCCACATCATCGGCTCCGGCACCATCCTCGACACCAGCCGCCTGCAGTCAACGCTTGCCAAGCGCTTCTGCATCAGCCCGAAGAACGTGCATGCGCATGTCTACGGTGAGCACGGCGATTCCTCCTTCGTCCCCTGGAGCCTTGTCCACATTGCAAACAATCACATTGATTCTTATAAAGAGCATTCTCCCGACTGCGACCGCATTAAATGGGACCAGAACTATGAGGAGATTGAACAGTTCGTCAAAACCTCCGGCGCACAGGTCATCAAGAACAAGGGCGCAACGTTCTATGCCGTTGCGATGTCGGTCTGTCATCTGTGCAAGTGTGTGCAGAGTACCGCCGGAACGGCTGTGACTGTCTCGACCATGATGCACGGCGAATACGGCGTATCCGATGTGTGCCTGTCTACGCTCGTGCTGGTTGACAATCAGGGCGTACGCGGCAAGATCCTCAACCAGCTGACCGACGGCGAGGTTGACAAGCTTCGTGCCAGCGCAGATAAGCTGAAGGAAGTTATTCATCAGGTCGAGATTTGATAATAGAAGGAGAAAAAACAATGGAATATCGCGTCGAACACGATTCCATGGGTGAGGTTCGCGTCCCGGCAGACAAATACTGGGGCGCACAGACCGAGCGCAGCCACAACAACTTCCCCATCGGCGTCGGCATCGAGACGATGCCCGCCGAGATCGTCCATGCCTTCGGCATTCTCAAAAAGGCTGCTGCGCGCGCCAACCGCGCCCTGCGTCCTGAGAAAATGACCGAAGAAAAGCTTGCCGCCATTGAACAGGCGGCGGACGAGGTCATTTCCGGCCAGCTTCTGGACAATTTCCCGCTCGTCGTCTGGCAGACCGGCTCCGGCACGCAGTCCAACATGAACAGCAACGAGGTCATTGCCAACCGCGGCAATGAGATCGCGGGCAGAAAGCTTCTGCACCCGAACGATGATATCAACATGTCTCAGTCGTCCAACGACACATTCCCGACCGCGATGCACATCGCGGCGGTCTGTGCGATTGAGGACAAGGTCATCCCTGCCATCGACACGCTGACAGCAACATTCCGCCGTCTGGAGGAAGAAAATGCAGGCATTGTCAAGTCCGGCCGGACGCATCTGCAGGACGCCACGCCCATCTCCTTCCCGCAGGAAATTTCCGGCTGGAGATCGAGTCTGGAACGGGATAAGGAACTGCTGCTTCTGGCCGTGAAGCCCCTGAAGGAACTGGCGCTCGGCGGCACCGCCGTCGGCACGGGCCTCAACACGCCGAAGGGCTTCGATACAGCGGTCGCCGCTGAAATTGCGAAGCTGACAGGCAAGGACTTCAAAACGGCAGAGAATAAATTCCACGCGCTGACCAGCAAGGACGAGATCGTCTTTGCACACGGCGCTTTGAAGGCGCTGGCCGCCGATATGATGAAGATCGCAAACGACGTGCGCTGGCTGGCCTCCGGCCCGCGGGACGGCCTCGGTGAGATCTTCATCCCCGAAAACGAGCCCGGCTCGTCCATCATGCCCGGCAAGGTCAACCCTACCCAGTGCGAAGCCGTTACGATGGTCGCCGTACAGGTCATGGGCAACGATGTGGCCGTGTCCATGGCCGCGTCGCAGGGCAATTTTGAACTAAACGTGTTCATGCCGGTCTGCATCTATAATTTCCTGCAGTCGGCGCGGCTGCTGGCCGAGTCCATTGTCTCGTTCAACGACCGCTGCGCCTGCGGCATCCGCGCGAACCGTGAGAAGATGGAGCACAATCTGCACAACTCTCTTATGCTCGTCACGGCACTGAACCCGTATATCGGCTATGAAAACGCAGCCAAGACGGCAAAGAAAGCCTATAAAGAAAACATCTCCCTCAAGGAAGCCTGCGTGAGACTCGGCTTTTTGACGGCGGAGCGCTTCGACGAGGTGTTCCACCCGGAGAACATGATCTGATGGGAGGGTCACAATGAATTACAGCTATTTCCCCGGCTGCACGCTCAAGACCAAGGGCGCGCAGCTGGACAGAGCCGGACGGCTTGCGGCGGAAAAGCTTGGCTTTTCGCTCTGCGAGATTCCGGAGTGGCAGTGCTGCGGCGCGGTGTATCCGCAATCAAACGATGAGATCGCCACGCGCCTTTCTTCCGTCCGTGCACTGATGGCCGCGCGTGACGCGGGCCAGCCGCTGGTGTCCCTCTGTTCTGCCTGCCACCACGTTTTAAAGCGTGTGAACGGCGACATGCAGCACAGCGAAGACATCCGCACCAAGGTCAACAACTACTTAAAGCCGGAAACGCCTTATGCTGGTGAGACAAGGGTTCTGCACTATCTCGAGGTTCTGCGCGACGAGATCGGCTGGGACAAGGTCAAAGAGGCTGTCGTAAAGCCGCTTACGGGCAGGAAAATCGGCGCATATTACGGCTGCATGCTCCTGCGGCCCAGCCGTGAGATGCAGTTTGATGACCCGGAGAACCCAAAAATGCTCGAGGACTTCATCCGGGCTATCGGCGCGGAGCCTGTTATTTACGCACAGCGCAATGAATGCTGCGGCGGCTATATGGCAGTTGAAAACAACGCCTATGCCGCGAAGCAGGCACGGAAGATCACGGACAATGCGAAAGCGCAGGGCGCGGAACTTCTCATTACGGCATGTCCCCTGTGCAGCTACAATCTGCTGCACAATACAGACGGCAAGCTTCCGGTCGTTTACTTTACAGAACTGCTGGCCGAGGCGCTCGGCTGCGGGGAGGAGGACGCATGAACAATCAGAACATGATCGAAACCGTCACCCGCATCTCCGGCGTGAACCCCAGAAAGTGCATGCGCTGCGGCAAATGCTCGGCAAGCTGTCCTGCGTATGACGAGATGGAATACCATCCGCATCAGTTTGTCTCCATGGTCGAAAACGGCCGAATTGAGGAACTGCTTTCCTCGAAGGGTATCTACACCTGTCTGAGCTGCTTTGCCTGCGTCGAGCGCTGTCCCCGAAACGTCGAGCCTGCAAAACTCATTGAGGCCGTGCGCAATGCCGTGCAGCGCCAACAGGGCATGGATCACCTGAAGCCCGAGCGCATCCCGGAAATTCTTGACGAAGAACTGCCGCAGCAGGCGATTGCCGCGGCGTTCCGCAAATATAAAAAGTAAGGAGGGAACGCAATGCAGAGAATCGGCGTATTCGTATGCTGGTGCGGCAGCAACATTGCCGCGACCGTCGATGTGGAAACAGTCTCGCAGGCCCTTGCCAAGGAGCCCGGCGTTGTTTTCTCCACCAATTACCAGTACATGTGTTCCCAGACCGGCCAGCAGATGATTCAGGAGAAAATCCATGAATACGGTCTGACCGGCGTAGTCATCTGTTCCTGCTCGCCCAGAATGCACGAGCAGACGTTCCGCAAGACCTGCGAAAAGGCAGGTCTGAACCCCTATATGGTCGAGATCGCAAATATCCGCGAACAGTGCTCCTGGATTCACAAGGACAAGGAAGCCGGCACGGAAAAGGCGATCATTCTGGGCCGCGCCGCCATCGCCAAGGTGCATCTGAACGCGCCTCTGACCGCAGGTTCCAGCCCGGTCACCAAGCGTGCGCTCGTCATCGGCGGCGGCATCGCGGGCATCCAGACGGCACTGGACATTGCCGAGGCTGGCTTTGAGGTCGATATCGTCGAAAAGCAGCCGACCATCGGCGGCAAGATGACCCAGATCGACAAGACGTTCCCGACACTCGACTGCGCGGCGTGCATCCTGACACCGAAAATGGTTGACTGTGCGCAGAACGAAAAAATCCACATCTATTCCTATTCCGAGGTTGAATCCGTCGGCGGCTTTGTCGGCAACTTCCATGTGAAAATCCGCCGCAAAGCGCGCTTTGTGAAGGAGGACGTCTGCACCGGCTGCGGTCTGTGTACGGAAAAGTGTCCGCAGAAGAAGGTTCCAAACGAATTTAACCTCGGTATGGACAATCGCCGCGCGATCTATATCCCGTTTGCGCAGGCCGTGCCGAAGGTTGCGACCATCGATCCCAACTACTGCAGCATGCTCAAAAACGGCAAGTGCGGCGTGTGCGCGAAGGTCTGTTCCGCCGGGGCAATCGATTACAAGCAGACCGACACGTTCATTGAGCAGGAATATGGCGCCATCGTCGCCGCGACGGGCTTCAACCCCATCGATCTTTCCAAATTCGACGAATTTGCCTACAGCCAGAGTCCGGACGTCGTTTCCAGCCTCGAATTTGAGCGTCTCATGAACGCCGCCGGCCCCACGAGCGGCACGCTCCTGCGCCCGTCCGACGGGACACATCCGAAGACCATCGTCTTCGTCCAGTGCGTCGGCTCCCGCTGCGACGGTGTGGAGAAGGGCAAGCCCTACTGCTCCAAGATCTGCTGCATGTACACGGCGAAGCATGCCATGCTTTGCCGCGAAAAATACCCGGATACAGACGTATATGTGTTCTATATCGACGTGCGCACCCCCGGCAAGAACTTTGACGAGTTCTACCGCAGAGCCGTCGAGCAGTACGGCGTACATTACATCAAGGGCATGGTCGGCAAGGTCACGCCCGAAAACGGCAAGCTGAAGGTGCAGGCCTCTGATCTGCTGGACAACCGGCAGCTGCACATTGACGCCGACATGGTCGTGCTGGCTGCCGCCATCGAACCGGATAAGTCCGCGCGGCCGCTTGCGACCATGCTGACCGCCTCCATGGATACGAATGACTTCTTTACGGAGGCTCATCCGAAGCTTCGCCCGGTTGAAAGCCCGACTGCGGGCGTATTCCTGTCCGGTATGTGCCAGGGGCCGAAGGATATTCCCGAGACGGTCGCACAGGCGTCCGCCGCTGCGGCAAAGGTCATCGGACTTCTGTGCAAGGACAGCCTGACGTGCAATCCGTGCGTGGCGCAGCCGGACGAGATGATGTGCAATGGCTGCTCCAACTGCGAAAAGGTCTGCCCCTACGGCGCGATCACTTACATCGACAAAGAATTCAGAGGCCC